>Ga0265780_10000039_pt1 | contig 246792 bp, 213 predicted proteins | sample P1T30metagenome_FD_192432 | JGI IMG/M metagenome (GOLD analysis project Ga0265780, IMG submission 192432) | Plant litter microbial communities from East Loma Ridge, Irvine, California - P1 T30 | ecosystem: Environmental > Terrestrial > Plant litter > Unclassified | place: USA: California...
GTCATGATATCCTGTTATTATGCTGCTTATGTTATAATTATGATTAATTCTTGTGTTTGACAAAAATATTGTAAGTTTGACACTCCAAAAAATAAGCCTCACTGTTACAAAAATAGTATTAAAACCATTGCGTGCAAAGTTATTTCATATCGTTTTATTATCAATTTTCCTAACAATTGGAGGTCTCCGCGCAACAGCGCAGGAAGTGCCCGGAAAAAACAGCCCCATACCTGCCGTTAAGCCCCCTGACACTACTGCTGTTACGCTTCCTGTAGCACCCGCAGTAAAAGACACATTACCTGTTGCCGTTAAAGATACCCTTGTGCCTAAAAAAAGTACCGGGCTTGATGCCATAACCAAGCGCAGGGCTAAGCAATATCAAAAAATAGACCAGCGCAACAAAGAACTTACTTTATATGATGAGGCAGAACTGTACTATAAAGATATAGAACTCAAAGCTGGCGTAATTATTATGAAGTATGAAAAAGATGAAGTTTTTGCCGGCCGCATAAAAGACTCTTTAGGCAATTATTCGCAGTACCCCTACTTTAAGCAGGGGGATAATATTGTGGAAGCCGACTCAATACACTTTAATACGGTTACTAAAAAAGCACGGGTATGGAACTCCCGTACTGACCAGGGCGAATTCAGGGTAAGGGCAGAACTTACCAAAAAAGAGAATGACTCGGTGTATTTTATGAAGAATGCCATATTTACCACTTCAAAAAACATTGAGCACCCTGAATATTATTTTAAGGCACGCAAAATAAAACTGGTGCCGGGTAAAAAAGTGGTTGTTGGCTTCACCATCCTTATTATTGCCGATGTACCTACACCGGTTGCCCTGCCATGGGCATTTTTTCCGATGTCTCAGGAAGCTGAATCAGGCTTTATTGTGCCTACATATGGCGATAGCAACAGCCAGGGCTTTTACCTGCAAAATGGCGGGTGGTATTTTGCCCTGGGCGATTATTATGACCTGGCCCTTACAGGAGATTATTACACAAACGGCAGTTATGGCCTCAGGGCACAAAGCAGCTATGCAAAGCGTTATAAATTTAGCGGTAATGTAAACATACGTTTTGAAAACCTGATACAAAGTGAGCGTGGATTGCCAGATTACAGCCGTGCAAAAAACTACAACATACAATGGAGCCATAGCCAGGACAGTAAGGCCAACCCTAATTCGCGGTTCTCGGCAAGTGTTAACTTAGGTTCAAGCCAGTACTACAGGCAGTCACTTAATGTTACAAATGTAGGTGCCGGATTAAATAACACCTTTCAGTCGTCAGTTTCTTATTCAAAAACATTTCAAACCATACCGCAGGTTAACTTTTCAATAAGCGCTACACACAGCCAGAATACAAACAACGAGAGCATTAACATGACCCTGCCTACCATACAGGCCAGTGTAGACAGGATATTTCCTTTTGCAAGCGACGACGAACCTAAAAAAGGCATCATAAAAAACATCAACCTTCAGTATAACCTGCGCGGAGAGAACCGTATTTCTACCTACGACTCACTTTTTTTTAAGCCGGAAATGTTTCGCGATGCTAAATCAGGAGTACAGCACACCATACCATTAAGCACAAACTTTAAGGTGTTTAAATACTTTAGCATTTCTGCCAGTACAAGTTTTCAGGAAACATGGGTTATGAACACCATTGACCGCGAATACATAGCATCACGCGATACCGTAATTACAAATGATATTAAAGGTTTTGATGCCTTCCGTACCTATAATTTTTCGTCAAGCATTGGTACCACGATATATGGTAATTTTAAATTTGGCGAAGACAGTAAAATACAAGCCATACGCCATGTAATGCGGCCATCTGTATCATACACCTACACCCCGGCGTTTGACCAGTATTATGATACGTATCAAATAGATGCCGCCGGAAATTACAGGGAATACAGCCGTTTTGAAGGTGGGCTTTTTGGCCAGCCGCAGCAAAGCTACAGCAACAACATTGGCCTTTCGGTTAACAATACGTTTGAGGCAAAAGTGCGCAATGACGATGAAGACGCGGCAAGCACTGAGCCTAAAAAGATAATGCTTCTTAACAACCTTAACTTTGTTACTGCCTATAATATGGCGGCAGACTCGCTGGCATGGTCTCCGTTAAGGGTTACCGGAGGTACCAACCTGTTTAAGGAAAAAATGAATATTAATTTTGGTACAACGCTTGACCCCTACGCCATAGATAATGCCGGCAACCGGATAGACGTGTATAATATAAACAATGGCGGCAGCCTCTTCAGGATGACAAGCGCCAACCTTACCTTAAACTATTCCCTTACCAGCGAAGACGGTAAAGAAGGGGCGGGTAAAGACGAAGACGGGCAAACAGCACGCAATGGTGGCCGTACTGACGATCTTTTTGGCACAGCCACAGATTTAAGTGATACCCGTAACAGCATGTTTGATGATGATGCCGATAAGCCAAAGAAAGATAAGAGTAAGGGAGGATTTTATAATGCCGAACTTCCGTGGGATTTAAGGCTTGCCTACTCCCTAACCTACAGCAACGCCAAACGGGAGAGCCGCATTAGTGGCAGCTCCATTATGTTATCGGGTAATGTTGATATTACACCGCGCTGGAAGATGGGCTTTTCTTCCGGCTATGACTTTGTGCAAAAGGGGGTTACATTTACCCAACTGCGCTTTGAGCGCGACCTGCTTAGCTGGCGTATGGATTTTAACTGGGTCCCCTTTGGAGACCGTACCTACTGGGGCTTTTTTATAGGCATCAAATCATCTGTACTTAGCGATATTAAATATGACAAGCGCCAGGTGCCGGACAGGGTATTAAGATAACTGCTGATAACTTATACGATACTAAATGAAAAAAATTATTTTTACTGATAAGGCCCCTGCGCCTATTGGCCCATATAATCAAGCCGTGCTTACAGGCAACACGCTTTATACTTCCGGACAGATACCACTTACGCCATCGGGCGAGCTGGTAACGGGCACTATAGAAGAGGAAACAAAGCAGGTTATGGAAAACATGAAGGCTGTGCTTGAAGCCGCCGGCGCGACATTTGAAAACGTAGTTAAAACATCGATATTTATTATTGACATGAACGACTTTGCTAAAATAAACGGCGTTTATGGCAGTTATTTTGACGAGGCAACTGCCCCCGCCCGAGAAACGGTACAGGTGGCACGGCTGCCAAAAGATGTTAATGTTGAGATAAGCATGATTGCAGTTTTATAACTGTATTTATTCTAATAAAAAAGCCTGCACTTTAAATAGTGCAGGCTTTTTTATTAGATATTCTTTATTTTAAACAGCCCCGGCGGCAGTACCTATGCCAATAACAACAATTGCAACTATGCCCAGGATATAAACAGCTATACCTATTATAGTTAGTATACCCACAAACTTATAATGCGATTTAAGGCTGCGGAAGGCCTTGGTAAGCTTATCTGTATTGTTATCATTTAATGCTGCCTTAACGCCCGAAGCAAATTTTATAAGGCTGATTAACGGAAAGAGCATAGCCAATGCACCCACTACCATAATGGCGCCTACTACACTAAATATGCTTTCCATGCCTTTTGGCATTGAACCTGCTCCCTGGATCATGGTATCAGACATTGCCATATAAAATATTCCTATAAGCAACCCAAACGCCACACAAATAAAACCTATTATGGCCAGAAATGTAGCCCAGCCTGCGGTTTCTTTAATATAACCTTTTGCCTCCTGGGTAATCTGTAATTCAAAGTTGTCAAATTGCGAGTTCTGTTCCGTATCAAATGAAGAAATAGTCATACGTGCTTAAAATTTATTGTTTATAGTTGATTTACTTTTCAAAAGCAGCTAACGTTTTTGTAATGATGCCCACGCAATCCAGCAGCTGTTCTTTGTTCATTATTAAAGGGGGCGCAAACCGTATGATGTTACCATGTGTAGGCTTGGCTAAAAGGCCGTTATCCTTAAGGGCCATACATATATCCCACGCGGTAGAGCTATCTTCGTCATCGTTTATAACAATAGCATTTAGCAGCCCTTTGCCGCGCACCAGCGTTGCTATATTACTGCCTGCAATATAATCATTCAGTTCTTCTCTGAAAAGAACTCCTAAGCTTTCTGCATTTTCGGCAAGGTTTTCCTCTTTAACTACTTCCAGCGCTGCCACTGCTACAGCCGCAGCTATAGGGTTGCCGCCAAAGGTAGAACCATGCTGCCCCGGCCTTATGACGCCCATAACAGCATCATTAGCTAACACCGCCGAAACCGGATACACACCACCCGAAAGCGCTTTGCCCAGTATCAGTATATCGGGTTGTACATTTTCATGGTGCACGGCCAGCAGTTTGCCGGTGCGGGCAATGCCGGTTTGCACCTCATCGGCTATAAATAAAACATTATGTGATTCACACAGTTGTTTGGCTTTTGCCAGGTAGCCGTCAGCCGGAACGTATACCCCGGCCTCTCCCTGAATGGGCTCCACTAAAAATCCGGCTATGTTAGTTTCCGTTTTTAAAACCTGCTCCAGCGCATCAATATCATCATAGGCTATTTTTATAAAGCCTGCCGTATAAGGTCCAAAATTTTTGCGGGCATTTTCATCATTGCTAAAAGAAATAATAGTGGTGGTCCTGCCATGAAAGTTGTTTTCGCACACAATAATCTTAGCTTCGTGCTCTGCAATGCCTTTGCGCTCATAAGCCCATTTTCGGCACAACTTAATTGCGGTTTCTACAGCTTCGGCACCCGTATTCATGGGCAGCACCTTATCAAAACCAAAATATTGGGTAATATATTCTTCATACCTGCCCAGCTGGTCGTTATAAAATGCACGGCTGGTTAAGGTTAGGGTTTGGGCCTGATTAACAAGCGCCGCAATAATTTTTGGATGGCAGTGCCCCTGGTTAACAGCGGAGTATGCCGAAAGAAAATCGTAATAACGTTTACCTTCGACATCCCAAACAAAAACGCCTTCTCCCCTATTCAGCACAACGGGCAAAGGGTGATAATTATGGGCTCCGTATTTATCTTCTAACTCAATAGCATGCGCCGCTGCTGTTTTTTGTAAAACTGACATTTTTAACTATAATTTCTATTCTTAAAAAGCAATTCCTTCTTAGCGGAGAGAAATCATCCTTATAGGCTGCAAATTAATAAAAATAAAATTATTGTGCGTTTAACCTACATTAAATGCAAAAAATAAAAACCTCACCTATGTTTAGGTGAGGTTTATGGAATGTTTTACCGTAGCGACTTATTTAAAGTAAGAGAACGTCTCTTCATTTTCAATGTTCAGCAGGGTTTCATATATAAGCTTAATTACATTTTCTACATCTTCACGCTGCACCATCTCTACCGTTGTGTGCATATAGCGCAGCGGCAATGATATAAGAGCAGAAGCTACACCACCGTTACTGTAGGCAAAGGCATCGGTATCTGTACCGGTTATGCGGCTTGATGCAAGCCTCTGGAATGGTATCTCATTTTTTTGAGCAGTTTCTATAATCAGTTCGCGCAGGTTGTTTTGCACGGCCGGGGCATAGGTAATTACCGGGCCTTTACCTATTTGTGTTTCGCCTTCAATGCGTTTGTCAATCATAGGTGTGGTGCTGTCATGGCATACATCCGTCACAATGGCCACATTAGGGCGTATGGTTTTGGTAATCATTTCGGCGCCCCTGAGGCCAACCTCCTCCTGTACAGAATTTGTAATATATAAGCCAAAAGGCAGCTTTTTGCCGTTTTCTTTAAGTAACCTTGCTACTTCGGCAATCATAAAACCTCCAATACGGTTATCAATAGCGCGGCAAACAAATTTGTTATCGTTAAGTACTATAAAATCATCCGGATATGTAATAACACACCCTACGTGCACGCCAAGTTTCTCAACTTCTTCTTTAGTGCTGCAACCAAGGTCTATAAAAATGGTCTCAATTTTTGCAGGCTCTTCTTTGCTACGGTTGCGGGTATGTATGGCCGGCCACCCAAATACGCCTTTTACTATACCATTCTTAGTATGAATGTTAACACGTTTGCTGGGTGCAATCATGTGGTCGCTGCCGCCATTGCGTATAACGTATACAAGACCGTTTTCTGTAATGTAATTTACATACCACGATATCTCATCGCTGTGGCCTTCAATTACCACTTTATAGGGCGCATCAGGATTTATAATGCCCACGGCGGTACCATAGGTATCTGTTATAAAAGTATCTACATAAGGTTTTAGGTACTCCATCCAGAGTTTTTGTCCTTCACTTTCCCACCCTGTGGGCGATGCATTATTTAGATATTGCTCCAAAAATAACATTGAAGCATCATTTAGTATGGTTTTTGCTGACATAATTTTAATTTTGCGCTAAAATATAAATAACAATACAGAGTTATATATAAATCTATAATTTTGGGATAAATTTTTAAAGAATGAAATCGCCGCTATACTTACTGTTTTTATTGTTTTTTAGCCTGGCTGTTAGGGCCCAGGTACCTGAAAAGCAGCAGGACTCTATTGAAATGGACAGTATACAATACATGGGCCAGATTGAAGAGGTTGTTATTGGCCAGCAGGACAGTATATCGCCCGACCTTAAAAAACAGCTGGCATTACTGCAAAGGCGTGTAATAAAAGTATACCCTTTTGCTAAAATAGCGGCCGACAGGCTAACCATGCTTGAGGCAAACATGAAAAAGCTGAAGACCAATAAGGAGCGAAAAAAATATGCTAAGATTGTAGAGAACTATCTTGAAAATGAGTTTGAAGCCCAGCTTAAAAAACTTACGCGCAAAGAAGGCCAAATACTGGTAAAGCTTATATACAGGCAAACCGGCATTAGCACGTTTGACCTTATTTCTGAGCATAAAAGCGGCTGGAAAGCATTCTGGTCTCAGCGTATGGCAAAATTATTCAGCATAAACCTTAAAGCTAAGTACAGTCCCGCCAGTGTGGCTGAAGATTTTATGATTGAAGGCTTTCTAATAAAAGCCTTTAACCAAAAAAGGCTGGTAAAGCAGGATGCCGCATTTGCCATAGATTATGCTGCCCTGAAAAAGCAATGGAAAGCAAAAGGAAATAAAGAAGTGCAGGAATAATTTAAATGCCTGAGGCAGGCATTACGTGTAAAATTTTTTATCCCAGTTTTTTCGGATCCAGCTGGTAATTTCTTTTTGCTTTATCAGGCCCCCAGGCAGGTGCAAAAGCAGGTTTTCTATCCGTTTGCGCGAAGCCTGGCTGCTAAGCCCGTGTTCTGTAAAAAAATGTTCTGCAAAACGGGCCATATCATCAACATTAGTAACATCTATTACAATATCGCCTTCGGCACCGCCATGCTCCTGATTATAAATTGACATTTACTGTGAGGTATTTATTGATAAGGGTCAGGGCGTAAAATTAAAAGTATTATTTATAATTTCAATACTCAAACCCGTTGAAAAAATCAACAATAGTGTTAAAAGTTAGTTAAAAACGATGTTTGACTGAATATGGAGGATTAATATGCACAACCATTATATAACGATATAGTACTGATTATCAATACCAAGCAAATCATACACACTAAACAAATGTTAAATAAACTTACACAGCGTACAGGTTTTTTAATTTTATGCATTTGATAAATATTATTCGATATGCCCTATAATTGTTTTTTTAAAAGAAGCTGTTGTTTGCTAACATTACTTGTGTTTTGGGCGGTTCCACAAGTCATGCACGCGCAGCTATTAGGTACTGCACAAACTAAAGATGCTGAAACACCTCCAAAGGAAATTGAAGCAGATTCTTTAGGAAGGCGTACTCCCCGCGGCACCTTTGAAGGCTTTTTTAAGGCCATGAGTGAACAAAATTATGCACGTGCGGGCCAGTTTCTTACCCTTAAAAAATCGCAACGCAGGGCTTCCCAAACGCAGCGTATTGTAACCACATTTCAGCGCCTGCTCGACCAGAGCGGCAACCTGGTTCCCACGGCATTTATAAGTAACAAGCCTACGGGCCGGACCGATGATGATGACCTTGAAGCTAATGTAGATGTTATAGGTACTGTTACGGCTAACGGGCAGGTAATTACACTTTATGTTGAAAATAACCAGCCTGCTGATAAACCTCCATTATGGCTTTTCTCGGCTGAGACTGTAGATGATATAGCGGCTGTAACCGTAGGTGAAGATTTGCTTGTAGACAGGATATTGCCCGCGTCTTTAAAAGAACGCCGCTTAGGAGGCGTGCCGGTGGGCCACTGGCTTGCCGTAGTGGTACTGGTACTGCTGGCATATATAATTGCATGGGTCATTATAGCAATAATAAGCTTTATTATATCAAGGTTATGGAAAAAAGACAACCGCGAAAAAACCGATGCCATAATAGGCGCGCTTCAGCTCCCGCTACGGCTATACCTTGCCATGTGGCTGTTTGTGGCGTTTTCTCAGCAGGTAGGAATCTCTATTATTGTAAGGCAGCGCTTTAGCTATATAACAGTAACAGTGGGCATTGTGGCCTTTTTGATATTGCTGTGGAGGCTGACTGATTTTATAAGCACCTACAGCCAAAAAAGGATGACGCTGCGCAAGCGCATCTCGGCCATATCTGTTATACTGTTTCTTCGCCGCATGGCAAAAGCAGCTATTGTGGTTATTGGCATTATTGCCATACTTGGCGCCGTGGGCTTTGATGTTACCACCTGGGTGGCGGCACTGGGTATAGGTGGTATTGCGCTGGCGCTGGGAGCCCAAAAAACCATGGAGAATTTTGTGGGCAGCGTTACCCTTATTGCTGATCAGCCTGTACGCGTGGGCGACTTTTGTAAAGTGGGCGATATTACCGGTACTGTAGAATCTATTGGTATGCGCAGCACCCGCCTGCGCACCGGCGAACGTACCGTGGTTACCATACCTAATGGCCAGTTTAGCAGCGCTAATATTGAAAACTATGCGCACCGTGACAGGTTTTTATTCGCGCCCATATTTGAGTTCCGCATGGAAACAACGCCGGACCAGCTTCGTTTTTTACTGGTTGAAATTCGCACGCTGCTATACTCTCACGCCAGTGTTAACCCTGATCCGGCTAAGGTTCGTTTTACCGGCCTTACCGCAAACGGCTACAAAATAGAGGTTTGGGCATATGTAGAAGCCCTAAATTTTGATGTAAGCCAGGAAATTGAAGAAGACCTGCTATTGCGCATACTGGATATTGTAGCAGCCAGTGGTACTGATTTTGCGTACCCAAGTCAAACCCTTTATATGGCGCGCGACAATGGCACTGATGTTGAAAAAACCGCACAGGCGGCAAATAAAATTAAGGACTGGGTTACCAATAATGAGCTGCAGCTTCCGCAGTTTGACCCGGAACATATAGAGAAGCTTAAGGGTACTATTAAATATCCCCCTGAAGGGAGCGTTGTGGGGAAGAAAAAGGAAGAGGATTTTGAGTGATCAGTCACAGTTTACAGCGCTGTTCCAATGCTTAGAAATTCAGCCAATGCCCCGTGCCGCAAGGTAACGCGGCGAAGTTGAGGGACTCGCTTTAGATATTATTTAAGTGTAGAAAATTTCTTCACGAAAGCAATGTCGAGTCCTTCTGTTATGATGGTAATATTAAAGGTATTCAAAAGTTTATCCCCCATCATAAAAAGATACGGTTCTTTTATTAGAATCTAATTCGGCTCTTGTGCCAACTTTGAGTTGATAGGGAACCTGATGATAAATCTCGCCAAATTTATCGCGAATATTATATGGAAATAAGTTTTTTCCGGATACAGGATTGAAATTCCTGACATTTGATTTCAAAATTTTAATTCTTAATATACCAAAAGCATGATTTCCTGAAACTTTGGCATCTGTTACTATACCACTCAGCATAACATCGTTAGTCATCATTTTATCTGAAAGACGTTTTTGACTTTCCCCTATTTTGTAACCGCAAAATATTACTATTGCAGCTGCAATTAGGAGTTTAATAAAAAATTTTGGATGTTTCATGCCAGTTTACGTTGCAATACTGAATTGTAAATATACTGTTTTAATCATATTTTGCCTGCTTTTTAAAAATCGCTATCTTCGTGCATCTAAAATAAACATAGCTCAGCTGGATAGAGCACCTGCCTTCTAAGCAGGCGGTCTCATAAACCCGAGCACCTGACTCATAATCAGGTGATCACTCTTTAAAAATCCAGTCGAGATCACAAATGGATGAACAACCTACTCGAAACCCCCATAGAATACCTTAAAGGTGTGGGCCCGGCACGCGGCGAGCTGCTCCGGAAAGAGCTGGGCATTCATAAATATGCTGATTTGCTGCACCTTTTTCCCAACCGTTATATAGACCGTACCCGCTATTATCGCATCAATGAGCTGCTTAACAGCGGCGCCGAAGTGCAGGTGGTGGGCAAGGTTATCAACATAAAAACTGTGGGAGAAAAGCGCACGCGCCTGGTGGCCACCTTTACTGATGGTACCGGAGAAATGGAGCTGGTTTGGTTTCAGGGGCAAAAATGGATACGCGAAAACCTAAAGCTCAACACGCCCTATGTAATTTTTGGCAAGGCAACATCCTTTAATGGTATTTTCAACATGGCGCACCCTGAAATGGAGCCGTTGGCGGAGCACGAAGCCAGCCTGCGCAGTGCCATGCAGCCCATTTACCCCAGTACCGAAAAGCTTACCCAACGCGGCATAACCAATAAGGTGGTTAGCAAAATCATGCAGCAGCTGTTTACCGAAACGCAGGCATTGTTTACTGATGTGCTTCCCGCAGCGGTAATTAACGAGCTGAAACTGGTACCTAAAAATGCGGCGCTGTTTAATATACACTTCCCAAAGAGCCACGACCTGCTCGCGCGGGCGCAATTCCGACTGAAATTTGAAGAGTTGTTCTTTATACAGTTGCAGCTTATTACAAAGAACCTCATTCGCAAGCATAAAATAAAAGGGCATCCGTTTACCAACGTAGGTACTTACTTTAATGATTTTTACCAGAATCACCTGCCGTTTGCGCTGACTAATGCCCAAAAACGGGTTATAAAAGAAATACGTAACGACTTAGGCCAGCCCGCCCAGATGAACCGCCTGTTGCAGGGTGACGTGGGTAGCGGCAAGACGATTGTGGCCATGATGAGCATGCTGCTGGCACTGGATAACGGCTTTCAGGCATGCCTTATGGCGCCGACTGAAATACTGGCCAACCAGCACTACATTGGCCTGAGTGAATTAGCTGCACCCCTGGGCATCAACATAAAAATACTTACGGGCTCTACTAAAACCGCCGAACGTAGGATTATTCACGAAGCGCTTGAAAGTGGCGAACTCCACATCCTTATCGGCACCCATGCGCTGCTGGAAGACAAAGTACAGTTTGCTAACCTGGGCCTTGCCGTGATAGATGAACAGCACCGTTTTGGTGTGGAGCAGCGCAGCAAGCTGTGGCGCAAAAATGACATTCCACCGCACGTACTGGTCATGACGGCTACCCCTATTCCGCGCACGCTGGCCATGAGCCTTTATGGCGACCTGGATGTATCGGTAATAGATGAATTGCCGCCGGGGCGTAAACCCATACAAACGGTACATCGTTATGACAGCAACCGCTTAAAAGTGTGGAAATTTTTAAAGGATGAGATAGCCAAAGGCCGCCAGGTGTATATTGTATACCCGTTAATTCAGGAAAGCGAAAAGATGGATTACAAAGACCTGATGGACGGCTATGAGAGTATTTCACGCGATTTTCCGTTGCCGCAGTACAGCGTGAGTATTGTGCACGGCAAGATGAAACCGGCAGAAAAAGACAGCGAAATGCAGCGCTTTGCCGCTAATAAAACCAATATAATGGTGGCTACCACCGTGATTGAGGTGGGCGTTAACGTGCCTAATGCCAGCGTTATGGTTATAGAAAGCGCCGAGCGTTTTGGGCTGAGCCAGCTGCACCAGCTAAGAGGGCGCGTGGGCCGTGGCGCCGACCAGAGTTACTGTATACTTATGACCGGCCAAAAGCTGGGCAATGATACAAAAACCCGCCTTGAAACCATGTGCCGCACTAACGACGGGTTTGAAATTGCCGAGGTTGACTTAAAGTTGCGCGGGCCCGGTGATATAATGGGTACGCAGCAAAGCGGCGTGCTTAACCTGCAAATTGCCGACCTGGTTAAAGACCGCGATATCCTGATGATTGCCCGTGAGCAGGCCATAAAACTCCTTAAAGATGATGCCCCAATGGCTAAGCCGGAGCACGCTGTCCTTCGCCATGCTTTTATTGAAATGGGTAAAAAGAAGAGCATCTGGAATTATATTAGCTAAGACTGTTTCAGGTTCTTTTTTTAAGTTCTGGGTGTCATTCTGAACAGAGCTTTAGCGGAGTTGAAGAATCTTTTATAAAAGCGAAATCACTTCGCTCAACATCCTCGTATATGATCATACTACAGGTATGTGAAAATTAAATGATAAAAACCAAAACCCCTTTACATTTCTGCAAAGGGGTTCTTCAAAAAATACTCGTGATAAAAACGCTATCTAACAATAAGTTTAGCTGTATGGCTGTTTATTTTTACAAAGTAAATGCCTATAGCAAGGCCATCAATGTTAATGGTATTGCTGCCTGCGGTTATAGGTTGCTCTTTTATAAGCTGTCCTGTGTAAGTGTAAAGGCTTAGCTGTGCTGCCTCTTTTACTGTAATGTTTACAAGTCCGTTTGCAGGGTTAGGATACATGCTTATGCCTGCGGCCGCAAAGTCTTCAAGACCTTGTGTAGGTTGTGCTTTTACCTCAATCCAGTTTAGGTTAAACGGAGCAGCAGCAGCGCTAAACCTAAGCATTTGCTCACCTGCGGGCAATGTAACGGTTTTGCTTACCGTTTGCCAGGTTTGCCATCCGCCGGTATTGGGCACAGCTATAGTGCCTAAAGATGTAGTGCCTGTAAAATATTCAATAATACCGGTACCAGCTGTGCTGGCTACGCGGGCATCAATAACATAATTTCCGGCAGTTTCCACGTCAATAGGGTAATCCATCCAGTCTCCGGCATCAATATAGCCTACGCTAAGGCCCCCGCCGGTATCGCCGGTAGGTTCTGTTTGCACGCCGCTCATTTCATACCAGTCTTCTGCCTGAAGTATGGCAGGAACATCAGTATATTCAATTTGTGGTTCTTCGCCACATACCACAAATTCCCATATAGAATAACCGTAAGGTGTGTTGCGCACTTCGCCATCCATACGGATGTAGCGGTATTCGCCTTCAAGGCCATCTATCTCATCGGTACGTTCGCCGGTAGGCATATTGGTCAGGGTTTCAAGGTCTGTCCACGTAGTGCCGTCAACAGAGCCACGAAGCACATAGTTTTTAGCATTAGCGGTTTCCCATGTAATAGATACACCGTGAATTTGAGAAACTACACCAAGGTCAACGGTAATCCATTGCGGATCGGCAGCTTCGCTGGCCCATCGGGTGCCAATATTGTTGTCTATAGCCTCAATAGCATTGCCTGTAGAAGCAGTTGCCGTAGTAATATCAAGCGCGTAGCACTCAAAAGGCTCAACCGGTATTACCGGCTCTTCGCCGCACACGTTAAATTCCCATATAGAATAACCGTATACCGTATTAGGCACCTGGCCATCCATTTTAAGGTAACGATATTCAGCATTAATTTCATCAATAACATCTGTACGCTCTCCGGTAGCCATGTCTGTAAGCGTTTCTATGGTAGTCCATACTACGCCATCGGCAGAACCGCTTAACACATAGTTTTTGGCATTAGCGGTTTCCCAGTCGATTGTAACGGCGTTAACGGTTACCACGGCGCCCATATCTACAATAAGCGACTGAGGATCGGTAGCAGCGCTTATCCAGCGTGTAGTAGCATTATCATCTATAGCTTCGGCGCCGTTACCGGTGCTTCCTGTAGCCGATATTGGTGTTAGGGGGCTATCGCACACAAAAGGTGGTGGCGGCACATCAATCTCTTCTCCACAAACATTAAATTCCCATATAGAATAACCGTAAGGCGTGTTGCGCAATAGGCCATCCATTTTAAGGTAGCGGTACTCCGCATCAATGCCATCAATAACATCAGTGCGTTCGCCCGCAGGCATATCAGTAAGCGTTTCAATATCCATCCACACCACACCGTCTACCGATCCGCGCAATACGTAGTTTTTAGCATTGGCGGCTTCCCAGTCGATAGTTACGGCATTTACGGTCATAACAGCGCCAAGGTCAACGTTAAGCGACTGCGCATCGCTGGCATCGCTCTCCCAGCGTGTACCCGGGTTATCATCAATGGCTGCTGCGCCGTTTCCGGTAGTTCCTACAGCCGATACTGCCATAAGAGGGCTATCGCACTCAAAAGGTTCTACGGGGCCGTCCAGCGCGGCGCATACATCAAATTCGTATAAGGAATAGCCGTAAGGCGTGTTGCGTGCCGTACCGGTCATTTTAAGGTACTGATATTCTTCCCCTACTTCAATAACATCCGTGCGCGGGCCTGCCGGCATGTCTGTAAAAGCTTCAATTTCTACCCATGTGGTACCGTCAATAGATCCGCTAAGGGTATAATCTTTAGCATTGGCGGTTTCCCACGTAAGGGTAACACTCTCTATATCTGTAAGCGCACCTATGTTAGCCGTAAAATTTGTAGGATCTTCCGAGGCGCTCTCCCAGCGGCTTCCGGTAATGTCGTCTATAGCAAGGGCGGCGTTTCCTGTAGAGGCTGTGGCCGAAAGTAACGTTACCGGCGCGCACGTAGGCGCTGTAATCTCATCACTACACACGTTAAACTCCCATATAGAATAGCCATAAGGCATATTGCGTAGCGTGCCGTCCATTTTTATGTAGCGGAACGAAGCATCGATATCATCAATAATATCAACACGTGCACCCATAGGCATGTTAGTAAAAGCTTCAATTTCTACCCATGTAATACCATCAACTGAGCCGCGAAGCACATAGTCTTTTGCGTTAGAGGCTTCCCAGTCTATGGTTACTGTATTAACGTTAAGCGATGTACCCAGGTCTACAGTAAGGCTTTCGGTATCGGTAAAGGCGCTTTCCCAGCGGCTGCCGCTGTTGCCGTCTATTGCCAGGCCTGCGTCGCCAGATGATGCCGTGGCACCCACAGGATCTATTAAAGTACAGTTAGGCGGTACCTGGTCATCTATAGGTGTGGTGGTAAATGCATGGGCAAGGACCCCCATTAAAAGCAGGGCTGCGCATAAGTAGTGTTTTTTCATTTGCATAGATTTTGGTTATTTTTCAGGGTGTTTTTGAATTCTCAGTTTCGAAGGAAATAATTATTGCATTATTTATTTTTAACGGAATTTTATACGAATGTATTCACAAATAAGGGTATGTTGTATGGGGTGTGTAGCGGTGTATAGGTAAAATAAGCTAAAAATCGTACTTACTACAACGTTTTAGTACTGAGTGTTGAGGGATTCTACCCTTCAAACCGCAGTAAAAAGTGTGACGGGTACTGAGAAAGTTCTAAGTTTTACATCCCTATCTCTGATGATAAAAATATATTTCGGAATTTAGCGGCAGTTAAATTTTAATATAAGAACATGCTAAGTTATAACCCAAAAGAATGGTTCTCATTTATATTCCGTTTCCATAAAGGTGATACATTCAGGAAATTGCTGCCGATTATGGCGGGTATAGGACTTTACTCCGGCGTGGTGGCTTATATGGAAATCGAGTACTGGCAGCTGGCCGAAACAAGCCATGTAAAGAACATTACCATTACCCACAGCATGCTGGGGTTTGTAATATCACTGCTGCTGGTTTTCAGGACTAATACGGCTTATGACCGCTGGTGGGAAGGCCGCCGCATGTGGGGCGCCCTGGTTAACAACAGCCGCAACCTTGCGCTTAAGGTGGCCGTAATATTAAAGGATAAACAAGATAAAGATATTTTTAAGAAACTGATACCGGCCTATGCGCAGGTGCTAAACCTGCATTTAAAGAATGCAGACATAAGCCACGAGTTGTTTGATGATGCTACGTTATCGGCGGACCATTATAACCATAAGCCTAACCAGATTGCCAAGGCCATAATGTCAAAAATTAATGAGTTATATATGGAGGGTAAAATAACCGGTGACCAGCTTATTATCTTAAATGCCGAAGTACAGAGCTTTACCGATATTTGCGGTGCCTGCGAGCGTATTAAAAATACACCCATACCCTACTCCTATAGTGCCTTTATTAAAAAATTTATATTTTTTTATGTAATGTCGCTGCCGTTTGGCTATGTATTTCAGTTGGGATATTATGTAATTCCGGTAGTAATGTTTATATTTTATGTGCTGGCCAGCCTTGAACTGATTGCAGAAGAGATTGAAGACCCTTTTGGCACTGATAGCAACGACCTGCCCCTGGACAAGATATCTGAAAACATTAAGCGTAATGTGGAAGAGCTTATTTACTAAGCCAGTTTTACCATCAAATTAAGAAAACTATATAAGCTATACTGTAACTTAGCTACTACTTTAAATTTAGGAGTTATGATAAGCGATAAAGAAATACCCGGGGGCAGCACCACTGCTGATGACAACGTGAGCAATAATGCCGAATATGATACAAATGGCAACATAAAGCGTACTGATGACCGCGATAAAAAAGACAGTACGGAAGACTGGAATGCGGAACTGAGCCGCACTGGCCGCCACAGGTAACTAATAATTATTTACAAGTGTAGTAAATATATCTTCCCAGGGGGCGTTGCCTTCATCCTGGCCCAGGCGCACTACAATCATGTTTTTAGACGGACATACAAATATAAACTGCCCTAAAATACCCGATGCCATATAGTTGCCATTACCTTCAAGCCACCACTGGTATTTGTAGTAATCAACACTCCCCTTAGATCTATCGGGCGTGGTAGACTCCTTTACCCATTTTTTTGAAACTATCTGTTTTCCCTGCCAATTACCGTCATTTAAATACAGCCTGCCCAGCTTTGCAAAGTCCCTGGCACGGGCATTAATGCAGCAAAATGTTTTTTCTATCCCATTATTTTTTCGGTCAAGGCTCCAGGTGGCATCATATTCCATGCCAAGCGGCTTCCAGATTTTTTCCTGCAGGTAAGCCGTTATGGTTTTGCCTTTAAGCGCTTTTTCCAGCACCAGGCCTAAAAGCTGGGTATCGCCGCTACTGTAGCTAAAACTGGTACCGGGTTCCCGCGCCATCTCACGCTTGCGCATAGCACGGCGCAGGTTGCGTCCATAGTAATAGGTGGCCGCATCGCCAAACGGGTTTACATAACTTTCGGTAAACTTTATGCCGCTGTTCATTTGCAGCAGGTTATAAATGGTAACTTTTTCCAGGCCCTCATTTTTAAAGTCGGTAATATAATTTGTGATGGGCTCAGTGACTGATTTTATATATCCATCATCAATAGCGCAGCCAACCAGCATTGAGGTGACTGATTTTGCCATAGAGAACGACGCTACAACCGAGGCTTCATTATAGCCTTTAAAATACTTTTCATAATGTATTGAATCGTCTTTGATTATAAGAAAGGCGACAGTGTTGTTTTGTTCCAGGTATTGTTCAAAACTAATTTCTGTGCCGTCTGTTCCTGTAAATTTTTTAGGAAACTTAGGATTAGCCGACTGCTCGAATGTAAAAATAACGGAATCGTTAGCGGCTGTGCGTGCGGGGAATATTTTATGGTCTGTTATATCGGCAAAATTGTAGTAGGCAAAGCGGCTTAACTTGCATGATGATACAGTAACGGCAAGCATCCAGAGGCCAAAGAGTCGCGCAATATTTTTCATTCTTTTTAGTCTTAGAAAGACAAATATGGAAAAAAATAGTTTATCCCTATCAAATTTAACGTGAAAGGAACGGTTAACGGTAGTGATTGAAAAAATAAGTGCAATTTAACCGCCGCAAAAACGTTATTTACCTATCAATTTGTTAAGCGTAGTAAAAACGTGGCAAAATTTTTGTTACTTTGTTTTAAACAAGGGTTTTTTATGAAAAACTTTCTCCTTATAACGGCTTTCTTTTTATCTGTAACGGCATGGGCGCAACGTGAAACCAAAACCGGCGGCATGTCTATACCTAAAGGCAATGTAGCGGTGCAGCCTTCTCAAACTACCGCAGTGCCTAATCCAGACAGCCCTTTTAAGCTAAAGCCGGAGGACAAAAAGATGTTTAACTATCCCACGTTTACCGTAGGCGAAAAGAAGGCGGAGTTTAGCATGATTGAAGAAGATAAATTTGTAAGCCGCGCCTCTGAATATGAAGACCGTGCTGCTGTAAAACCCCAGGGCGAAAGCAACGAGGCTTACAGGGGTAACCAGAATTTTGGCGAGGTGCGCAGCAAATCTAAATATATACAGGTGCTGGCGCGCGACTTTGAGTATGCCGATGGCGACCGTATAAAGGTTAGCGTTAACGATAAGGTTATTGTGGAAGAGATTGTGCTTACAAATGACTTTAAAGGCGTACAGATAACACTGAGCGAAGGCTTTAATAAAATAGATTTTGAAGCACTTAACCAGGGTACATCCGGGCCTAATACCGCAGAATTCAGGATTTATGATGATGGCCAGCAGGTTATAAGCAGCAACCAGTGGAACCTTGCCACGGGCTTTAAGGCATCTATTATGGTTTATAAAGACAGTACCGAAATGACTGAGCAGCAGGCCACCCAAACTGCACCTGCCGCAGGAGAAGGAAATTAAAAGAATTATCAGATAGCAGCCGCAATAGAATATATATGGGCCGTCTCAAAACTGAGGCGGTTTTTTTTTATGGATAATTACTGAAATTAATACTGCGACAATATATCATGGAGAACCGGTTGCTATCCAAATTATTCCCTACCAGAAACGTAGTGCATGCATAATTTGCTAAATGTAGGTGATAACAAATTTAAAGCCCCGGCTATTAATATCCTTACTCAGGGAGCCTACCACAATAGCAAACACATATTTACACTAATTATTCTGAAGGATTGATTATTAGCCGTATAAATCCGTTAGTAATAGTACAACTTTACATCGTGAGGGTGACGCCGCCGGATAATACATGCCCCTTCGGAGTTTGAGCAATTAACCGCGGTACTGATCAGTACCGGCATTATTAAATAGAAAAAAGGAGCAACATTGCTGTTACTCCTTTTTTGTAAGGCTTATAAAGCCCGGCATTTTGTATTACTTAAGGGTAAATGTAGAGTTGCCCACATTTTGGCCCTTGTCAAAGATATTTACGTGGTATAAACCTTTTTCAAAGTCTTTGCCTGATATCTTTTCTTTTATATCCATGGTCTTATTTTCGTAAACGGCATTGGTTATAAAGCTATACGTTAGGTTATAGTCGCCAAATGTTTCGCTGCCTTTTTCGCCAATTACATTATTTTTAGGGTCAATAATCTGAACGTAGTATGTTTTGTTGCCACCCACAGCCACCTCATTAGCAGCAAGGGTAAAGCTTACCTCAATAACATCTACACGCCTGGCTTTTTCAGTCTCAACCAGTTTGCCAGAACTTCTTTGCTTAAATGAGTTTGCCTTTAAATTAACAATTGTTACTTTTTGTGCTTTGGTAACCGTTTCTGTAAGGGCAGCATTTTGCTTAACCACGGTGTCATTGTAAGCCTTACTGGTAGTAAGTTCATTGCCCAGGCTGTCGCGCTGCACGGTTAAGTTAGCATTTTCGCCCTTCAGCTTATTGTTTTCGGCAATCAGCCCGTCCATTTCGCGTTTAAGGCGTACATAATCGTTTTTATACTTTCTTAGCGAAGCTACATCGCCTTCTGATTTTTTAACCTTTTCAAGCAGGTCTTCAATCTTGGCACGCTCTGCTATAAGCTCTTCTTTAAGTCCTGAATTGTCATTGATAGCAGCTGTATAGCTTGCTTTAGCCTCTTCAAGGTCTTTGATAAGCTGGTCTTTGTCTGATAGTAAGGTTTTTTCTGTTTTTTCGCTGTCGGTACTCATTTTGTACATCCACGCAAGGCTGCCCACCAGTAATATTGATAGGATTATGATGACTGCCTTTAAACTCGAATTGCTTTTTTGGTTTTCCATCTTGTAATATTTTTTTGTCAAATTTATAGATATTTCACTATACCGTTTAATATTTAACGTAAAATTAAAAGAATATATTATTTTTGGTCGCAACAAATATCGCATGGATAATATCATCAGGTTTACTGAAACCGACCTTACAAAATATACATCACAACGCAGCGGCGAGATAAAATTTGGCGAACGGATGCAAACGGTGCCCAAGGGTGCCGATATGCTCGAATTTATTAAAGCATCTGACGCTGAATTTGTTATGCTGGGCATACCGGAAGATATTGGAGTACGTGCCAACTATGGGCGACCCGGTGCCGCACAGGCCTGGGAAGCCACGCTTAAAGCACTTGTAAACCTGCACCATAACCGCTTTAACAAAGCAGGAAGGCTACTGGTGCTGGGCCATGTAGATGTAGCGGCTAAAATGGCTCGTGCCGAAGGGCTAAACCCGCAGGATAAAGACCAGCGGAAGCAGCTTATGGGTATTGTAGAGGAGCTTGATAAAGATGTATCGCACATTATATGCCAGATAATTACAGCGGGCAAAATACCCATTGTTATAGGCGGAGGGCAGAATAATGCCTATGGAAATATAAAAGGGCTGGCCCTTGCAAAAGGGAAACCGGTTAATGCCATAAATTTTGACAGCTCTACAGATTTTAAGCTTATGGAAGGCAGGCACAGCAGCAACGGCTTTCATTATGCCTTTGAAGATGGTTTTCTTAAAAAATACTTTGTTTTTGGGCTTCACGAAAATTATACCAGCAAGGGCGTGCTGGAAAACCTTAAAAAACACGGCGAAAGGGTGCTGTATAATACCTATGAGCAGATGGCCATTCGCAAAGAAAAACACTTTAGCGAAGAAATGGCCCTTGCCCACGGCTTTATTGCCCACAGCCCCTTTGGGATAGAGCTTGATCTGGGCGCCCTGCAGGACGTGCCGGCCAGCCATATGACTCCCAGCGGCTTTAGCGTAGAAAAGGCACGCCAGTTTATACACTATTTTGGCAAGAGTGCTAATGCCTGTTACCTGCACCTGTGCGAGGGCGCGCCCGATACCCATAGCGGTGTAGACCTTACCGGTAAACTTATTGCTTACCTGGCTACTGACTTTATGAAGGCTAAGGTGGTTTTGTAGAAACCCGGACAATACACACACTTAAATATAGCAGGCTTTGATTTAGCAAAAGTTGGCAAAACCTTCTTCATTTGGTTGCTATAAAGGCCTGCCTGACTAAAATTCGGGTAAATAGCCTATCTTTGCAGCATATATAAATACTTAATACTGAGTTATCAGTACTCCATTACATGAAATTTGAAGATTTAAACTTATTAAAAAATATACAGCAGGCACTTTCGGAAGAAGGCTATGAGTCGCCAACCCCTATTCAGGAGCAGGCCATACCTATAATATTAGCCGGTAATGACCTTGTGGGCTGCGCCCAGACAGGTACAGGCAAAACGGCAGCCTTTGCTATACCCATACTTAACGCCCAGCACCGCATTGTGGGTTCGGCTAAAAAAGTAAAATATATTCGCGCCCTTGTAGTAACGCCCACGCGTGAGCTTGCGCTGCAGATAGGCGAAAGCTTTGATACTTATGGCAAGTACACAAACATACGCCAGCTTACCATTTTTGGAGGTGTCAACCAGATAAGCCAGGTAGACCAGCTTAAAAAAGGGGTTGATATACTTATTGCCACCCCCGGCCGCCTGCTTGACCTGCATAAGCAGGGCCATGTAAACCTTGACCACCTGCACACCCTTGTGCTTGATGAGGCCGACCAGATGCTGGACATGGGCTTTATAAACGATGTTAAAAAGATTGTAAAGCTTACACCCGATAACCGCCAGACGCTTTTGTTTAGCGCTACCATGCCAGTGCCCATTCGTGAGCTTGCGGACACGTTTTTAACTAAACCGCAATATGTATCTGTTACGCCGGTATCATCTACCGCCGAGAAAGTTAAGCAGCAGGTGTATTTTGTTGACAAGGGGGATAAGCGCAAATTGCTGTATCACCTGATACGCAATGAGAACCTTAATAACGTGCTGGTTTTTACCCGTACCAAGCACGGGGCTGATAACGTGGTAAAAGCTCTTAAAAAGAACGGTGTAGAGGGTGGCGCCATACATGGCGACAAATCTCAGAACAGCCGCCAGCGTGTGCTGGAGCAATTTAAGAATAAAGAGATACCTGTGCTGGTAGCCACAGATATAGCTGCCCGTGGCATTGATATTGAGAGCCTGCCCTATGTTATAAACTTTGACCTGCCAAATGTGCCGGAAACCTACGTACACCGTATAGGCCGCACAGGGCGTGCCGGCAACAGCGGCCTTGCCATATCTTTTTGCGCGCGCGATGAGCAGCCTTACCTTAAGGATATTGAAAAGCTTATCAGGATGCAGATTAAAGTTATGGACGGGCACCCCTACCCTTATGGCATGGGCGAAGATGCCGAAAAGGAAGGCCAGAAACCCGACCTGCGCAACAAACCAAAAACGGCTAACAATAGTAATAACCGGAGTGCAAAACCCAAGCCAGCCGGAGATGCTAACTCAAGAAAATCTGACGCCTCTAAGAAGAATAAGAAGCGGTGGTATTAAATCCGTTTGAAGTTTGAGAATTTAGATTTCAGATTTGACATTAGATTAAATATATGAGTCCGGGTGATGATTAAATTCATCAGTCCCGGACTTTTGATTTTATAACTTTAAAACTTTTAACTTTAGTTGATTCCAAGTTCCGAAAGTGAAAAATTGCGACTATCCGCGTAGCTTTTTGTTTACAAATATTTTAATATGGAGCGCTGAATTAACTCACAGGTTTTTGGTATATTTGGGTAAATCAATTTTAAGGATTATGAGTATAGTATATCATTATGCAACGGTAATTAAAGCCATAGAAGAGTTAAGAGAAAAAGGTTATACCGAAGATTTTAACCTGGAAGACAACTACTTAACCAGTAATGTGGGTAAATTTAGTGAAGAAGAATTTGATATTACCCACGTTTATTTTTATGAAGGCGCCACAAACCCTGATGATGAGGCTACTGTATATGGCATTGAGTCGGCGTCAGGCCATAAAGGCCTGCTGGTTACCGGTAATGACACGCTAACGGATAATGCTACGGGTAAAATTGTGAAAAAATTGCTGGAACACAATAAAGAAAAATAAGCCATGAGAGCTGTGCTTCAGTACTTTATAACAGTTAATGCTTTTAACCTGCTGTTTTGTGCTGTATTGTCAATCATTTCAGGTCCTGCTGCCATACCTTTCATATTTTGCAGCGGAGGACTGCTGGCGGGGCTCGGATTGTATCATTATTACTTTAAAAACCAATATTACTTTTACTACAATCTGGGCTACACGCGTACCAGGCTTGCTTTTATATTATTGGGAGTTAATATATTGATAGCCATACCTTTCATGATTTTAACCTCGGTTATTTTATGATACAACAGCTTGCGGCTTCGGGTATTACAAAATCTTTCGGCAGTAAAATACTGCTGAATGATATAAGCTTAGCAATACAAACAGGTGAAATACTCGCCTTATTTGGCAGCAACGGCACTGGAAAATCTACTCTGCTTAAAGTGCTCTTCGGCGTAATAAAGGCCCCTAAATTTAATCTTTCGCTTAACAATCAGCACATTACTATACAAGATGTTATTCCGAAACAAATTATTGGGTACCTGCCTCAAATGCCGTTTATACCTAAAAGCCTTAAAGTACGGGATGTTATACCATTATATTATAAAGGCGACACACAGGATAAAATATTTTATGCTCCGGGCATACAACGTTTTACAAATAAATCTGTTAGCCAACTGAGTATGGGTGAATTACGTTATTTTGAATGCCTGCTTATTGGCAATCTTAATCACCCCTTCCTGATACTTGATGAGCCTTTCTCAATGATTGAGCCCCTCTATAAAGAAAAAATTAAAGAATTCTTATTTTCGATACAGCCTGCAAAAGGCATCATTATAACTGATCATTACTACAAAGACGTACTATCTGTAAGCACAAAAAACGTATTGCTTAAAAATGGTTTACTTGCAGAAGTTGCTACAGAACAGGAACTTGTAACCTACGGATATATAACAAATTAATTACCGGCTCTACCAATACCTGTCATTGAGAATTAGATATTATAGACCTAATAGTAAATCATTCATACTTAGGTAAGTTTGCTCTCGTCCTTTTATATGATATTGAAAGGTATACGTAATGGCACCTTCTAAAAAATCTTTGTAAAATCTGGTGTCATAGATCATGCGCTCCTGAGTATCAACTTCGGGAGGCAGTAATGTAAAATCTTTATTGCATACTCCCTCTACATTAAATTCGAATACGTCTTTTTCAAAAGTTTTTATAATACCTGCCAAATTAAAGTCTTCACTATCAATGTTTTTATAAATATCCATATCAAGTTTTACTTCATGCTCCTTATATTCGGCTGTAATACTATGCTCATTTTCTTTGAACTTAAAATTACCGTCGGCCTTAAAAAAATCTTTGAAACCTTCAAATACTTTCTTAATTTCCTCCCTTTTTAGTTCCTTACGTTTAAAATCATACTTTTTTTTAAAATCGTCGTGTTCAGATTTTATATCGATCTTTATTTTCAGGTATCCTATGTCCATCGTGTGTATATTAAAGTTCTGCCACCTTTGGCTTAAAAAAGTTTACATAAAAAAAAGTATTGGGGTCAAGCGCGGCATCTGCCAGCATTACTTTAATATGCTCTGCTTTTACTTTATCCTTAGTGGTGTCAAGGCTTAGAAAAGCTACAAATTCTTCAAGGTTCTCAAATTTAAAGCTTAGTGGGGTATTAAGAGAATAGGCGGTAAAACTATATTCGGCAGAAGCCACCGCTATACCCGCTTTTTGAAATGCATCGTTTATCGCAACAAAATTGTACATGTTTTAGCTGATTAATTTGTATATGTATAAAACTTATCCAAATTATCAATTAAAAGAAAGTGGCGCTCTTAAAATAGCTATAAATTTTTATTTTTTATAGTGTCTATTGCAAGTTGTAGGGCTGCAATTGTAATTTGCTGTGCTTCTATTGTTTTTAACAGCGCTTCTTTCTCAGCCTCATAATCAGGCGTTACAGGCTCAGCAACAGTAGAATATGACGGTGATGAACTATAGCCTTTGTTCTTTAAATAAAGGTCCTGATTAACAAGCTCATCCAGAGTTAAGCCATATTCTTCGCAAATTCTCTGCATCACCTCAATTTTAGGATGAGAAATTCCACGTACGTAAGTTCCTACAACACTTTTCTTTAGGCCAAATTTAGCTCCAAACTCATCTTGCGATAAATAATTATTTTCGCATAAATACCTGATATTCAATCCAATAAAATTTTTCATGCTTTAAATAGTTAATTATTGTAAGAATTATTTTTGTTTTTTCGATTTATTTTTTAAATTTAACTTTATAAATATACAGAAATTTTTTGCAAATATTAAAAATATGAAAGCAAGTGATTTTTTAAAAGGCCGAAACGAACAAATTATAAGCCGTTACAAAGAATTAAAAGATAAAAGAATGCCATCCAGACCTGCAAAGAAGATGATTAGTGAAGAATTTGGTAATCTTTCTATATCTACAATCGACCAGATTATTTACAATAAAAAATACAGCAACAGCCCTTTAAACGAATAAAAAACGCCCCACAAATGCAGGGCGTAATCTTATTTAGTATATAATAGAGATGTACAATCTCTACTATTACTTATTTTACTTCTTCAAAATCAACATCCTGAACGTTGTCACCTTCCGGCTGCGCACTTTCAGGTTGGCCTTGCTGGGCTCCGCCCTGTGCGTCTCCACCCTGCTTGTACATTTCTTCTGATGCATTTTTCCATGCTTCATTGATTTTGTCAAGAGCGGGTTGTATTAATGCTACATCCTTAGCCTCATAAGCCATTTTAAGCTCAGTAAGCGCCATGCCTATAGCATCTTTATTACCTTGTGATAGTTTATCGCCAAACTCCGTAAGTTGCTTCTCTGTCTGGAAAATCAGGGCATCAGCTTCATTAAGCTTTTCAACCCTTTCTTTTGTAGCCTTATCCGCTTCAGCATTAACTTCGGCCTCCTTACGCATCCTCTCAATTTCTTCCGGAGTTAGGCCAGAAGAGGCCTCAATACGTATGTCGTGTGATTTACCTGTACCTTTATCTGTAGCAGATACCTTAATAATACCGTTAGCATCAATATCAAAGGTAACCTCAATTTGAGGAATACCCCTTTGTGCAGGCGGAATACCATCCAGGTGAAAACGGCCTATAGTTTTATTGTCAGTAGCCATTGGCCTCTCACCCTGTATTACGTGTATTTCTACAGATGGCTGGTTATCAGCGGCAGTAGAAAATACCTGCGATTTTTTTGTAGGGATGGTTGTGTTGCTTTCAATAAGTTTTGTCATAACACCACCCATGGTTTCTATACCAAGAGATAGTGGTGTAACGTCAAGCAGCAATACATCTTTAACATCTCCTGTAAGTACACCACCCTGTATGGCAGCGCCTATGGCAACCACCTCATCGGGATTAACACCTTTAGATGGTTTTTTATTAAAGAATTTTTCAACTTCTTCCTGTATACGTGGTATACGTGTAGAACCACCCACAAGGATAACCTCATCTATATCAGATATTTTAAGGCCTGCATCCTGAAGTGCTTTTGCAACAGGCTTCATTGAGCGCTGTACTAAATCATCTGCAAGTTGCTCAAATTTAGACCTTGTAAGGGTTTTAACCAAGTGTTTAGGGCCACTGGCTGTAGCTGTAACATAAGGCAGGTTAATCTCTGTTTGTGTAGATGATGAAAGCTCTACCTTAGCTTTTTCAGCAGCTTCTTTTAAGCGCTGAAGAGCCATAGCATCTTTACGCAGGTCTACACCTTCTTCACTGTTAAATTCATTAGCAAGCCAGTCAATAATAACCTGGTCAAAGTCATCTCCACCAAGGTGAGTATCACCATTTGTAGAAAGTACTTCAAACACGCCGTCGCCAAGCTCAAGTATTGAGATGTCAAATGTACCACCACCTAAGTCATATACGGCAATTTTTTGGTCTGTACCTGCTTTATCAAGGCCATATGCAAGTGCAGCAGCTGTAGGCTCATTAATAATCCTGCGCACTTTAAGGCCTGCAATTTCACCGGCTTCTTTAGTAGCCTGGCGCTGAGCATCGTTAAAGTAAGCAGGTACTGTAATAACCGCTTCTGTTACTGTATAGCCAAGATAATCTTCGGCTGTTTTTTTCATTTTTTGAAGTGTCATGGCACTAAGCTCCTGTGGCGTATAAAGCCTTCCGTCAATATCAACACGCGGCGTGTCATTATCTCCCCTTACAACGCCATAAGGCACATTTCCTGCCTCTTTAGAGCTTTCAGAGAATTTGTTGCCCATAAAGCGCTTAATAGAAGCAATAGTTTTTTTAGGATTGGTCACTGCCTGCCTTTTGGCCGGGTCACCTACTTTAATTTCCCCACCTTCAACAAAAGCAATTACTGAGGGGGTTGTCCTTTTACCTTCAGCATTAGAAATAACTACAGGTTCGCCACCTTCCATTACGGCTACGCACGAGTTTGTTGTTCCTAAGTCAATTCCGATTATTTTACTCATCTTGTTTATAATTTAATTTTTTGTTTCTGTTTCAAATATTCAACTTGTCGTACATTAGACAATGATTGTGCCAATAAAATAAATGGCATATTATTATGACAGCCTGTCATATAATGCGATTTAAATAATTATTTAGCATATACATATATCTATTAAGATTAACATAAAATAGCATAAATAACAGGGTTTTTATATTACTTTTAATATTAGATAAGTATTTTCGTAACAATCATTCATATTTGGACTGATTAATAACAATGCCGACTAAGAGATACAAAATTTTTATAACCTTTGCCCCTATTGCTGTCATTATCCTGGGCACCTCTTCAGTTTTTTATAACTGGTTCATACAGTTAAAACTTTTAAACAAAGCAGTAGAGAGCCGTTTTCCTATGGCTACAGATACTGCTGTTTGCTTTATACTTACAGGCTTTGCTATGTTATTGAGGGTATTTCAAAAAAAAATAGGCATTATAGCTGCCAGGCTCGCTTTAGCGGCTACATTTATCTGTGCTTTATTATCGCTGTTACAGGACGTTTCTATAATAAAAGATCCTATCTCAATGGGCATGGCTCCGCAAACGGCCTTTTCTTTTATCTGCATTTCGGCAGCACTTTACATTTTGCAGCCGGATAAAAAAAATCATACACCACAATGGCTTTTTCATTTTGTAACATTAATGGCATGCGTAGTTTTAATTGGCCACGCCCTTAGCATACCTGAATTTTACAGCCTTATGTTTATACCGATGACTGCTTATTCAGCTTTTTGTTTTCTTTTACTTTCTGTTAGTGCGTCTTTTTTAAATCCGTCAATTGGTATAACCGGTTTGTTCACCGGTAATTTAATAGGCAATTTGATGGCAAGGCGTCTGTTCTTTCTAATGTTTGGGGCAATACTTGTTGCAGGTTATATAAGAATTACCAGTCACCGTATGAATCTAATAGGGGTTGAGTTTGGCGTTGCACTACATTCGCTCACCTTTTGCCTTATAACGCTTGTACTTATCTGGATAGTTTCTACCGTATTAAATAAAGCGCACCAAAAAGTTAATATAGCAAAAGATAATTTGCATAGTATGGTGCATGCTGCTCCCTATGCGCTTTTAATATCTGATAAAAATGGGTCTATTTTAGAGGTAAACGAAAAAACTGAACACATGCTGGGTTATCCTGAGGGTGAGTTAGTGGGAAAAAATGTATCTGTACTTGTGCCGGAAAGCATGCGCGAAATATGGATGGAACGCAGGAGCGCGTTTTTATCAGACCCAATTACAAGTTCATACGGGTTTGATGATGAAATTATGGCAGTTAGAAAAAATGGCCGTGTTTTGCCTGTCGAAATAACGCTGACACCAATAAATATAGCAGGTGATGTACGTATACTATCTTTTGTGGTTGATATTACTACACGCAAGGCAAACGAAGCTACTATAACCAGACAAGTGACTGAATTACAGCATAAAAACGAAGAACTTGAGCAATTTAACTATATTTCTTCTCATGATTTACAGGAACCGCTGCGAACGGTATCAAACTACATAAACTTACTGGAAGAAGATTATCCTGACCAGGTATATGGTGAGGTAAAAGAACACCTGCAAAGTATAGACAGTGCTGTAACCCGGATGCTTAAACTTGTACGTTCTTTGCTTGAATTTGGTAAACTTGGCAAAGACAGAAAAATGTCTCTTATTGACAGCCAGGCTGTTGTTAATGATGTTTTAGCCGATCTTAAAGGACTTATTGCTGCAAATAACGCAACGGTTTCAGTAAATGGAGAACTGCCAAAATTGTATGCCTATGAAACAGAATTAAGGCAGCTTTTACAGAACCTTATTAATAACGCCGTTAAATTTAAGAAAGAACAAATACAGCCACATATTATAATTTCGTGCAAAAACATTGAAGGCTATTTCAGGTTTGCAGTAGCAGATAACGGCGTCGGCATAGCACCCGAACATAAGGCTAAAATATTTAATATATTTCAGCGCCTCCATAGTAAAGAAGCTTATGAAGGCCATGGTATTGGGTTGGCGAACTGTAAAAAAATTGCCGAATTACACGGCGGGAAAATCTGGGTAGAATCTGAACCGGGAAAGGGTAGCACATTTAAATTTACAATATTAAAATTTAAGGTATGAGTACTGTTTTAAACAGCATAATGCTTATAGACGATAACAAAATCGACAATATGTTTCATGGCAGGGCTATAAAAAAATCCAGTGCCGAAACAGATGTTATTGTGAAAGAATCAGCCGAAGATGCGTTGGCCTATCTTGGAAACTGCCAGGAGGGACAATTACCCGATATTATTTTTTTAGATATAAATATGCCGGGAATGAACGGGTGGGAATTTATTGATCACTACAAAAAGCTTGAACCTGAAAAAAATAAAAGCCTTGTGGTAGTGATGCTTAGCCAACATGAGCTGGGAGACGAATCTTTAAAAAGAAAAACAGTAGGCATATTTGCTGACTTTAAATCCAAACCTCTTAACAAAGAGATTATAGATGATGTTATACAATATTTAAAGAAAGTCAGGCAACTATAGCCTTTACTTAATCTACTAAAAATACCGCATTACTAAACAAAAGGTTGCCGTTTTCCCAAAAACCCCTGAACAATGGGTTATCAACCATGTAAATAATTTGGCCATCTCCTTTTTGCTCAACGGCAAATGACACTGTATTACCCAGTTGTTTTTTTAAGTTGCTTCCTATAAATCCAAAGCTTTTAAAACCTTGCGGCACATATATTACATTGCTGGCATCTTTTAAAAGCTGGTAATGATCTGCTGATGTTTTAAGGCTGTAATAAATATCTCCAAGCCCATAGCTAAGGGGATGGGTTCTATCAAGTACATTTTCTATAATTGCTCCGGAAACTGTTGATGAAATATTCCTCCTTAAAAAACTGTCATAGTTGTAAAAACGGGCATTGAGCACCTCTGCATCTTCTTCTAACTTGGAGGTGGTTTTGCTGTCTTCTGTGGCAAAATGCGTAAGGCTATAACCCTGCCGGTCGTTAAATATATTTAGCGCGCCGCCCTGTGCTATTACTTTACCACCATTATCAATAAAACTATCAATTTGGGCTTTTTGCGTTTCATTAAAATCATACCACCCATCTGCCAGCACAAGGGTATTAAAATCACTAAACTTTATCCGGCCCAAGTTAGCGATATCAACAATACTTACCGGGTAATCTATCATGTTATCAAAATAAAACCACACCTGTCCAAAATCTGTACTGCTTACACCCTTACCGGATAGCAATAGTACTTTAGGTACCTCGAGCAACGGATAATCGTCACTGCCTAAGTCTGCACCGGTAAGAGAAAAACCGCTCTCAATAACTTCAAAATCGCGCTTGCTATCCAACAATATTTTAAGGGTCTGCTCAAACTCGGCAAGATTAACATTGTCTCCTTTAAGTACTACCAAATCGCCCGGACAAATCTTAACTCCCCGGTAAAGCGAAGGTTTTGTAGCTTTGCGCACTTTAATCTTGTTTTTATGTAACTGTGCTAAAATATGGGCCGATGCCCTTCCGTTCCACGGTATATAAAACGCATAAACACTTTCAAATTCAAATTTACCTTTATAATCAGGAGCCGTTTTTGTTTTTACTGACAGGCTTCTTTTTAATGCATAGCTATCACCACCAAATGCGTGGGGCAAATCCCAGGCAGTAATATCATAGCTAAGGCTGTCACTAAGATGGGCCACCGGCTCGAGCAGCACCTGAGCTAACACTGATTTGGCCTGCTTCGCATCTATAATAAGGTCGTTAGGCTCCAGTACAAAGTTTTTATCTTTATCGCTTTGGTAATGATAGCCGGATAATTTTCTGGTTTCATCGGCAAAGGCAAAGGCAATATTATTCCGCTTAAGCATATTTGCCAGCTCTTCAGTCCTGCCGTTATTTTTTATGATGTATGTTTCATACTTTCCTTTAGGCTTTTCGCTGCTGTCTTTAAAATAAGCCCTAAAGTTTTTAATAAGCTTTTCGCGCTGCCACGCGGCTGTTTCAACAGCGGTTAAAATGGCAGTTGTATGATGATTTATCCTGTCCTGAAGTGTTAGCACGCCACCGTTGCCAGTAGCTACAGCACGGCCAGCACCAATACCGCCCTGCTCATAAGTCATGCCTACAGCGCCATTAAATGTAGGATATGTATCGCCGTAACTGGGATAAAAGAGGTCAAAAGTTTCTCGCGTATAATAGCTCCAACCCCTTTCATCAAACTTTTTAGAAGTCATTTCGCCAATGGAATTATGGAAATCCTTTTGCGCCTGGGTAATAAAATCGTGCATGGGCTCTGCCGCCGGCGGAAAAAAATACGGTTCCTCATAATCCATCTCATGTACGTCAACATGCACCATAGGCATCCATTGATTATACAGGGCAATGCGCTGCTGGCTTTCCTGCTGTACTTGCCACGCCCAGTCGCGGTTAAGGTCATAAGCATAGTGGTTTTCGCGCCCGCCCGGCCAGGGCTCCATATGCTCCCTGTCGCTCTGTTCAGGGTGCAGCTGTTGCCCGGTAATGCTGTGAAGCCAGTGGCCATAGCGCGAATAGCCATCCGGGTTAAGGCACGGGTCGAGCACTACAATAATATCCTTAAGCCAATCTTTTGTAGCGGCATTGCCTGGATTTAAAAGTTCGTAGGCCACGTTCATGGCGCTCTCTGCGGCTGCGGGCTCGTTGCCATGCACATTAAAACTTAGCCATACTATAGCCTTATTACCAACCGATGCTGGCTTGCCCCCCAGCCCTATCTGGTTCAGGTGATTTTGCCTTATGTTTTCAATGTCCTTTAAATTTTCAGGGGTTGATATATAATACGCATGCAGGTTGCGCCCCTCATAGGTTTGCCCGTAAACCGTATGCTGAATCATATTAGAATTTTGCACCAGCTGTGCGAAATAAGCCTCCAGCTGGTAGTAGTAGGTAACATGCTTGCCGTATTCCGGTAAAAATTCGGCCGGGCTTTTTAACTGGGCCTGTAAGGTTAGCGATAAAAACAAGGTTAGGCTAACAATAAATTGCTTCATGGCTGTGTATTAAGAAACCCAAATGTAAGGATTTTACCTGTGCCTGAATCAATATTGTTATAACAGCTATAGCCCCGATTAAAGATTTATCTGTTTGATTATAGAAATGTTTTATGTGGAATGTTTAGCGATATTCTTATCTTTGCATGCTTTAAAAAAACATATACAAATGCGCATATCGTACAACTGGCTTAAACAATTTATTAAACTTGACTGGAAATCTGAAGAAACGGCAGCACTACTTACTGACCTGGGCCTTGAGGTAGAGGGTGTAGATAAATATGAATCGCTTAAAGGCGGATTGCAGGGTGTGGTAGTGGGCCACGTGCTTACATGCATACAGCACCCCAATGCCGACAGGCTGCGCATTACTACGGTAGACCTTGGCGATGGCAATGCGCCTGTGCAAATTGTATGTGGTGCACCTAACGTTGCAGTAGGCCAAAAGGTACCTGTAGCAACTATAGGCACAACACTATATGATAAAGAAGGAAATGCATTCCAGATAAAAAAAGGCAAGATTCGCGGTGAAGAAAGCCACGGCATGATTTGCGCCGAAGACGAACTGGGTCTTGGTGAAAGCCATGATGGTATAATGATACTCAAAGAAGACCTTGCACCCGGTACACCTGCTGCAAAATTATTTAATATTGAGAATGACGAAGTTTTTGAAATAGGCCTTACCCCTAACCGTGCCGATGCCATGAGCCACCTGGGCGTAGCGCGTGACCTGCGGGCCGGCCTTACCCAAAAAAATGTACATACAGAGCTCATTACGCCCTCGGTAAGTAATTTTAGGGTAGATAAGCGTACATTAAAAATTGATATAAAAATACAGGACTCTAAGCTTGCACCACGTTACTGTGGCGTAACTATTTCAGGTGTTACCGTAAAACCCTCTCCCGCATGGCTTCAAAACAGGCTTAAAGCTATAGGCATTACGCCAAAAAATAATATTGTAGATGTTACTAATTATGTAATGCACGAGCTGGGCCAGCCCTTGCATGCATTTGATGCCGCAAAAATAAAAGGTGCCAAAGTACTGGTTAAGACGGTAGCTGCAGGTACAAAATTTACAACACTTGATGATGTAGAGCGCACTTTGCACGAGGAAGACCTTATGATTTGCGATGAAAAAGGTCCTATGTGCATAGCCGGGGTACTTGGCGGAAAAAATTCCGGGGTAAGCGAAACTACTTCGAGTATCTTTCTTGAAAGCGCTTATTTTAATCCTGTCAGCATCCGTAAAACTGCAAAAAGGCATGGTATAAACACTGATGCATCGTTTCGTTTTGAGCGTGGTATAGACCCAACCATTACACAATATGCCCTTAAAAGGGCCGCACTGCTGATACAGGAAACCGCTGGAGGCGAAATAACATCGGATGCCGAAGATATTTACCCGAAAAAGATAGAAGACCATTCAGTTTTTGTAAGCTTTGAAAATGTAACACGTGTAATAGGCCAGGAACTGCCCCGGGAAACCATTAAAAAAATATTGGTATCGCTGGATATTAAAATAAGCAACATGTCAGAAAAAGGGCTTGGGCTTATAATACCATCCTACCGTGTGGATGTAGAGCGCGAGATTGATGTAATTGAGGAAATACTGCGTGTGTACGGCTATAACAACATCAACTTTACCGCTAAGCTTAATGCCTCTATAGCTAACGCTGCGCGTACTGACGACCATAAACTACAAAATATTGCGGCGGCACAGCTTACTGCGCTTGGCTTTAACGAAATGATGGCCAACAGCCTGACTACTCCCGATTATGTAGCCCTTAGCGAAAACCTTAAGGCAGAATATAATGTACTTATGCTCAACCCGCTTAGCAGCGACCTTTCTGCCATGAGGCAAAGCCTGCTGTTTAGCGCGCTCGAAGCGGTTTCTTTTAACATAAACCGCCGCAGGAGTGATTTAAAGCTGTTTGAATTTGGTAAAAGCTACCACAATATGCCCGGGAGTTACGAAGAGAAAAAACACCTTACACTAACTGTTACCGGTAACCGTGTAGCCGAAAGCTGGACACAGCAGCAAAAGGCTTCGGATTTCTTTATGTTTAAAGGTTTTGTAACTGCCGTACTGGCACGCCTTGGGATAGACAGCTTTATAACACAGCCAATTCAAAATGATGCGTTTGCCGAAGGTATTATATTTGCCGTGGGTAATGAACCGATAGTAGAATTTGGTACTATTAAAAAGCCTGTATTAAAGCATTTTGATATAAAGCAGGAAGTGCTGTTTGCCGACTTTAACTGGGCAGCGGTAACCAGGTTAGTATCCGGCAAAATAAAGTACGCAGAGATTTCTAAATTTCCTGAAGTTAGGCGTGACCTTGCTTTGCTTGTAGACAATAGTGTGAGCTTTGAAAGTATTTACAACACTGCCCGCCAGACTGAGAAAACGTTGCTGAAAGATATTAGCCTGTTTGATGTATATGAGGGCAAAAATCTTCCGGAAGGTAAAAAATCATATGCTGTAAGTTTTGCATTGCAGGACAGTACCAAAACACTTACCGATGAGCAGATTGATAAGATAATGGGTAAGATAAGGCAAAACCTTGAGGTGCAAACCGGGGCCTCTTTACGCTAATCAAATTCTATAAATAAAAAAGCTCAGTTGGCACTACTCACCTGAGCTTTTTGTTAAAAATAGTATCGTATATTTCTTGCTTAGCCTTTAAGGCCTTCATTTTTAATAATTTGTATTTTACCTACAGGTACATCGCCCGATGTATCTTTAACCAATAGTACACCCAGCACATTAAGAGGTATATCTATGGCTTCTCCAGAGTTTTTTATATCTCCAATAAGATGTTCATAGTCCATTGGGTTAAGCACCAGCGAATCGCCCTGGTCAATTTTCTTGGCAAATAAATAACTACGTATTGACGCTACAGTTATATGGTCTCCTACTACTACGAATTCTGACATATTATTTAAATTTTATAGTACCAATTTACTTTGCCAAAAATAAAATTCTTACAAGATTATGTTAATCTTTACCGGTGCTATTCTTCTTATCTTGATTCTGCCAGGGTAAGTGGCCTTCAATCTCAATCTGTATAGATATACTAAGAAGTATCCTGATTATCACTATTATTCCAAGTATAAATATCCCTTCCATGTGTGGCTTTGTTGCAACTGTGGCAATAATATCACCCGCTACAAGTATCTCAAGCCCAAGCAGTATAACTTTTCCGAGTTTAATCTTTAGCTGTTTATAAGCATCAGTATTATGCCATGCAAAGGGCAGGTATTTAAATAAGGCTGCAATGGTGCCAAGCGTTATTATTATATACCTACGGCTTCAAAACCCAGGGCAATGTAGTCTATATATGTTTTTAAATATTCCATAATCAGGTTCTTTCAAGATTAAACTTATATGTATTAAAATTTTGTTACAAAAAACCTTATCAAGTCATAAACCGCGGTATGCCTATAAATCATATCTTTGCACCAAATTCAACACTATGGCCACATTTCAGGACTTTGACTTACCTAAATCGCTTCAAAAAGCCCTCGATGAGCTCGGGTTTCAAAACCCTACGCCCATACAGGAGCGTGCTATGCCGGTAATACTCAGCGGCCGTGATATGATGGGCATTGCTCAAACGGGTACCGGTAAAACATTTGCTTACCTGTTACCCATACTTAAACAATGGAGGTTTGTCAATACAGATTCTGCCCGTGTGGTAATACTTGTACCTACACGCGAGCTGGTGGTTCAGGTAGTGGAAGAAGTTGAAAAGCTTACCAAATATATGTCAGTGCGCGCTATAGGCGTATATGGTGGCGTAAACATCAATACCCAGAAAAAAAATGTATATGGCGGTGTAGATGTACTTGTGGGTACGCCGGGAAGGCTAATGGACCTGGCACTGGATAATGTAGTGCGTTTTGACTCGCTCCAAAAGTTGGTAATTGACGAATTTGACGAAATGCTAAATCTGGGTTTCCGTACGCAAATTACGTCTATACTTTCAATGATGAAGAACAAGAGGCAAAACATATTGTTCTCTGCTACCATGACCGATGAAGTAGATGACTTGCTTAACGATTATTTTGATTCGCCTGAAGAAGTATCACTGGCCGCAAGCGGAACTCCACTTGAAAAAATAACACAGCAAGGCTATAGGGTGCCTAACTTTTTAACCAAGCTCAGCCTGCTCAAGGAGCTTATTAAAGACGAGAGCCTGTCAAGAATACTGGTGTTTGTAAACAATAAAAAAATAGCCGACCTGGTTATGGATAGCCTTGAAGAAGAACATAGTGGTCAGTTTGGGGTAATACACTCAAACAAATCGCAAAATTACAGGCTAAATACCATGGCATCATTTCAGGAAGGCAAACTGCGCGGCATTGTTACAACCGATGTTATGGCTCGTGGCCTTGATATTCATGATATTACCCACGTAATAAACCTGGAGTTTCCTGAGGCTCCGGAGCAATACATTCACCGCATAGGGCGTACCGGCCGTGCCGATAAAACAGGTATTGCCATAAGCTTAGTGAGCCCGCACGAAGAAGAAATACAGCTTGGCGCGGAAGTGCTGATGGAAAAGGAAATAGAAATGTTACTTATTCCTGAACAGGTAGAAATTGCTACAAGGCTTTTAGAGTTTGAGAAGGATCGAAAGAAAATGAAGGTGTTGCTTAAAGCGCCTAAACGGGATGGCGGAGGTGCTTTTCATGATAAAAAAGAAAAGAACAAAAAGGTAAACCTGGGTGGCCCGGGCAAAACCAAGCCCCGCAAAACTGAGCCCCGTAACCGTGGTGTTGAGGCAAAACGTGATGCTAAAAAGAAAAAAGGCAAATAAAATTGATTAAATTTATTTCAATTATTTAACATACAGGTAGGGTATTTAACAGTGCGGCTGTTTAAAGCTAAACAAATAATACCTAACCACTATGAAAAATAAATTACTCTTATTTGCCTTTTTTGTGCTAATGAGCATTAAAGGATTTTCTCAGGTAACCGCATACCAGGTTGATGAAATTTCACAATGCATGAATGAGGTTTTTGACTTAACCGTGCAGACACCCTACACATTAGGCGATCAGTCACCTGCGCAATATACCGTTACATATTTCACATCAGAGGTTGACGCAGCAGTAAATGCCAACACTATTGCTACTCCAATGGCTTATATTATAAGCGGAGGCTGGGAGCAGGAAATCTATATCCGGGTAGAAAACAACGCCACAGGCGAATTTGATATAACAAGTTTTGTAATATCAATGCAGGAAGGCATTACAGTACCAGAATTTGAGGATGTAATTACCTGCGGTTCTTATATTCTGCCCAATATAATATGGCCTGCCCTATATTACACCGGGCCGGAAATGACGGGTAACCAGATACCCAGCGGTACCGTTATAACTACATCACAAACTATTTATATATATGCGGTTAGTGGTGTATGCAATGCTTCCAGCAGCTTTACGGTGACCATTACCGGCGATGGCCCTACTATCTTCCCTCCTAACCCATTGGTTCAATGCGATGAAAATGGCGACTGGACTGAAAACTTTAACCTGCTGCCTATAGTAGAAGGTATAGCACAAACACCGGGTGTTACGGGTGTTACCGTGCACCAAACACCATCTGATGCGCAAAATGACACTAATGCTATAGCGAATTTAGAAAGCTTTACAAACATAGCCGCTTTACAGCAAGTGCTTTACATTAGAGTAGAATCAGCAAACTGCGTGAGTGTACTGCCGCTGCAGCTTATAGTAATGGAATGCCCTACCGAAAATACATTTTCGGGCCATGTAACCTTTGATGCCGATGGCAATGGCTGCGGCGAAAATGATCCTCCTGCCGCAGGTATATGGGTATATTATATTCATAACAATAACTATTATTATGCCTATACTGATGTTAATGGATATTATGAATTTGTAAATGTGCCCGATGGTGCCTCTTATGTAGGTATTTATGTGTGGTCTTCAACATTAGCCGCATCTCCCGCGGGCATTGACCTCACATTTCCGGGAGCCGACCCCATTGACCATGACTTTTGCCTTACCGTGCCTGAACCCGTACAGGACGTGCTTGTATATTTATTTCCCGCAACTAATGCTGTTGCCGGCTTTGACGCAACTTACGTAGTAACTATACACAATGCGGGCACTACAACAACCGGCGGTACAGTAACAGTACAGTATGATGCAAGCAACCTTACATTCCTCCCATCTCCGGGCTTTACACAATCAGGCAATACATTAACGCTTACTTATAGCGATTTAGAGCCTTTTTCAACTCAATATTTTTATTTTTATGCTAATGTTGCTGCCCCTCCGGCGCTTAACTTTGGCGATGTTATAAACTTTACCGCTACCATAAACCCACTAACCGGTGATGCAAACCCGGATGATAATGTATATGTACTTGACCAGGTAATATGGAACTCTTTTGACCCTAATGATATTTCAGTGCGCGAAGGTGAATTTATTACCGAAGAGCAGGCAGACGATTACCTGCATTATATGATACGATTTCAAAATACAGGAAACTATCAGGCAACTGACATAAGGGTTGAAGGTACATTAGATGCAAACCTTGACTGGGATACTTTTGAACCCATTGGAGCAAGCCATAATTACCTTACGTACCGTGACGGAAATAACATCAAATTTGTCTTTAATGGCATTAACCTGCCCGACAGCACCTCTAATGAGGCAGGTAGCCATGGCTACATAATGTATAAAGTAAAGCCAAAATCAAGTGTTGCGCTGGGCGATACCGTGAGCGCGCAGGCAGGTATTTACTTTGACTTTAATACTGCTGTAATAACAAATACTGCCACAACCACTATACAGGCGCTGGCTGCGGAAACTTTTGATAAAGAAAGCTTTACTGTGTATCCTAACCCGGCTACAGAAAGTGTTAACCTTATGCTTAAAGACGTTACAGATGCTACAGTTACCGTTACAAATGTACTGGGTAAAACAGTGCTTACACAAGCTATAAGCGGCAATAAGGCAAGCCTGGATATTAAAAACCTCACAACAGGCCTTTACTTTATAACCCTAAGCGCAGAGGGCAGGCAAATGACCAAAAAGTTAGTAGTTAAATAGATTTCAATGATTAGTTTTAAAAGTGAAAATGCCGCGGTAATCGCGGCATTTTTTTTATTATAATACTTTAAGAAGTTTTACTTATCGGCTTTTTCAGCCTCTTTAGGCGCGGCATGCTTTTTATACAGCGGTATAAAATAAGACAGCGTATAATTAAATCCTACGCCAAAATTACCTTCATACGTGCGGTTAAAGCCCGGAATATAAAGGTTTGCAAAATCGGCAGGATCAGTTTCAGCCAGTTTAATATTAAGACGGAGACTAAAGCCCATAAATACATTATTAAGTAATTCAACCTTTACGCCTCCCACAATTTCTGCCCAGTGTGCTGTAAGGCTGCTGTATTCGCGGTTAGGATACAATGTTACTTCATTAAAATAATTATATACCCCTCCAGAATTATCGTTTTCAAGAATATCAGAATTTTGATAAATTTTATAGGAATTAAGCGTTTGCTTAAAGGTAGAAAAGCCGTAGCGTACACCAACGTATATCATATTTTCCATATCAAGCCAGTTTTGATAGGTGTTATAATCAAAACCCAGCTTTACATAGCTTCCATTAGCGGTAAAATTGAGTTGTGGCTCATCTACGGTAATTTTTGTATTACCTACTTCGGCAGCAGCATATATTTTTTTGGTCAGCCTGTAATCTGCCACTAATTCAACACCCCGGAAATCATCATCATAAAAAGACCTGCTAATGCGGTGCAAATCGGCGCCGATACGTATACCGTACCGGTCTTCAATTGGCTTTACAGTCAATGTGTCGACGGGTTTTTGCTGTGAAAAAGCCGGTATCGAGGCAAGCGCCAGCAGGCTAAAAATATATCTTGACATGTACATCATTTTCGTCTTCTTCAGCAGTTTCAAATTCGTCAATTACATTAGGGTCAACTATTTCAACATCATTTATCCATAAGGTCGAATTACCGTTTGTAATTATGGGGTTAGGATCTTCAAAAGTGTCATTATCCAGCAAAAAAGTGGCCCTGTAGCCGCATGCACGCGATATATATTCCTGATTTACAATGTATTTAAATTCAAGATAATCAAGGTTAGGGCGCACACCCGTTGTAGAAGGCCTGTTCCATATAAAACCCCACTTGGTAGAGAGCAAATCAGTTTTAAGTGGCACACGTATCCTGCTAACCGTGCCCGGAGAAAGCGTATCAACACGCCCTTCGGCAAAATATTTAAGCCCGTCTACCGGCAAAAGCTCTGTGCGGTTGCTTCGGTTATAAAACTCTATAATAAGGCTGGGAGTTGTAAGTGTGCCATCTGCACAAAGGTCATCCTTTTCGCAGCTGCTTATATAAAAAGCAAGGGCAATAAATACAACAATGCAGGCAAATAATCTTTTCATAGCGGGTTGCTTATCTTTTTTCTAAAAGTACAACATTTTCCACATGGTGTGTTTGCGGAAACATATCTACCGGGCGCACACGGGTTACCTTGTAAACTTCGTCCATGAGGGCAAGGTCACGCGCCTGCGTAGCCGAGTTACAGCTTACATACACTACTTTTTGGGGTGCGATACGCAATATTTCTGCTACTACATCTTTGTGCATGCCATCTCTTGGCGGGTCAGTAATAATAACATCGGGATGACCATGGGCCTCTATAAAATCGGCATTAAAAACGTCTTTCATATCCCCAACAAAAAATTCGCAATTAGTAATATTATTGCGGCGTGCGTTTTCTTTAGCATCGGCAATAGCCTCGGGTACAGACTCTACACCTACCACTTTTTTTGCCTTGCGCGATACAAATTGCGCAATAGTACCGGTACCGGTATAAAGGTCATACACCAGCTCATTACCGCTAAGGCCTGCAAAATCTCGGGTTATGCTGTATAGCTCATAGGCCTGGTCACTATTGGTTTGATAAAAAGACTTTGCATTGATGCTAAAGGTAAGCCCTTCCATTTCTTCAAGGATGTAATCACGGCCTTTATACAAAATTATATCCTGGTCATACAAGGTGTCATTAGCCTTTTGGTTAACAACATATTGCAATGATGTTATACCCGGAAACCTCTCCGCTAAAAAATCCAGTATAAGTTCGCGCTCCTGTTTATTATCATCAAAAAATTGTAGCAGCACCATAATTTCGCCTGTACTGGCTGTACGGAGCATTAATGTGCGTAATAATCCGCTGTGTTCCCTGGGGTTAAAAAAAGCCAGATTATGCTCATTAGCAAAATCCCGTACGGCATTGCGTATGGCATTGCTGGGATCTTCCTGCAGATGGCAATGTGTAATGTCAAGAATCTTATCCCACATGCGTGGAATATGGAAACCCAGCGCGTTACGATCAGTAAACGGGTGGCCGCTTTGTATTTCATTATCGGTCATCCATCGTGCATTAGAAAATGAAAATTCCATTTTATTACGGTAGTAAAACTTCTTTTCACTTCCTTTTATAGGCTCAAATTCAGGCAATTCGACCTTACCTATACGCTTAAGGTGGTTGTATACTTCACGGTTTTTATAGTAAAGCTGCTTTTCATACTGCATATTTTGCCATTTGCAGCCCCCGCAGGCACCAAAATGCTGGCAAGGTGGTATAACCCTGTCAGCGCTATATTCATGAAAATGCACCGCTTTGCCTTCATAGTAAGACTTTCGCTTCTTAAACGTTTGTACATCAACTACATCACCCGGAACTACGTTAGGAATAAAAATTACTTTGCCGTCCGGGGCCTTAGCAACCGAAACGCCTTTAGCGCCGGCATCAAGCACCGCAATATTATCAAAAACAATCTTATCTGTGGTTTTTCTTTTTCCCATGGGGCAAAAATAAACTATTGCTCAGATAAATTAAATAAATTTGTAATTAATCATTAATATAAACAATGCATAGATACCTTGCCCTTTTTCGCGCTGTAAACGTAAGCGGACACAACATTATTAAAATGGAACACCTGCGAAGGCTGATGGAATCAGAAGGCTATAAAAATGTACAGACCTACATACAAAGCGGCAACGTAGTTTTTGAAAGCGATGAGACTGACAGGGCTAAAATAAAACGTGATATAGAAGTGCTTTTGTACAGGGAGTATGGCCACGATGTATTTAATTTTATACTGGATGCTACAGAACTGCAAAAAGCTGTTGATAACAACCCCTACACCAGCCCTGAACCTGAACCCTCCGGAGTTAAAAAGTATTTTGTGGCGTTTCTATCCGCCGATGCTACACCGCAGGGTATAGACCAGGTAAAGAAGTTTAACCGTAGCGATGATGAGTTTAAGGCAATTGGTAACATAATGTACCTCAAGCTTTCGCAAAGTGCTGCCGATTCAAAATTTAATAATGCCTTCATTGAAGGAAAGTTGAGTGTAAAATCTACCACACGCAACTGGAACACAACACTTAAGCTGCTGGAAATGCTAAAAGGTAATTAAGAGTGTTTTAGCGTTAGTAAAATGATATATATTTACAATCAGTTAACTACAAGCCAAAAAATATAGTGAAAAAACTGCTTTATATACTGTTGCTTGCCCCTGCCCTGCTGGCAGCCCAGGAAATTGCCGTGCTCAAGTACAGCGGCGGCGGCGACTGGTATGGCAATCCCACCTCTTTGCCTAACCTGGCTAAATTTTGTAACCAGAATATTAACACAAAGATAAATACTAAGACTGCTACTGTTGAAGCTGGCAGTACCGATTTATTTTCATATGCTTTTGTGCACATGACAGGCCATGGTAACGTGGTTTTTAGCGATAATGACGTAACCAACCTGCGCAATTACCTTACATCAGGCGGATTTTTGCATGTAGATGATAACTATGGTATGGACCAGTACATCAGGCGGGAGATTAAGAAAATTTTTCCCGATAAAGAGTTAGCATTGGTACCGGCTTCGCACGAAATATTTAAAGGACCTTTTTCTTTTCCGCAGGGGATGCCTAAAATACATGAGCATGATAACAAAGCACCACAAGCCTGGGGCATATTTTATGAAGGCAGGCTGGTACTTTTATATACGGTAGAAACCGACCTTGGTGATGGCTGGGAAGACGCCGAAGTACATAATGACCCGCTTGAAGCCCGTACCAAAGCCCTTAAAATGGGTGCAAATATTTTAAACTACGCCTTTAAAAATTAGAGTAGACTTTAAAATATCAAACAATTAGCTCACGCCTTCTTGGCCATTTCTATTACTTCAAGGTTTTGTATTTTATCTCCGTCAATTTCAAAACGAAGCATGGTGCGCACCTGCTGAAACCCGTGCACACCTGCCGCCCCGGGGTTCATATGCAACAAGCCCAGTTTAGCATCGGGCATTACTTTTAGAATATGGCTGTGCCCGCAAATAAATAATTTTGGAGGCGTTAGCATCAGTTCCTGTTTTATGGCAGGGCTATATTTTCCGGGATAACCTCCTATGTGCGTAATAAGTACATCTACTCCTTCGCACATAAACCTATTGTTTAACGGAAACTCTATACGCGCCTTGTTATCATCTATATTACCATACACCGCACGTAGCGGCTTCAGCTTTTTAATTGTATCGGTAACATGCAGGTCGCCTATATCACCGGCATGCCAAACCTCGTCGGCAAGCTGCACATATTTAAGTATCTTATCATCTATATAGCTGTGTGTATCGCTAAGTAAAAGAATTTTTTTCATGAGAAACAAGGTAGCATATAGGCAAAGGTACAAAGTTTACTTAGCTTATTACTTCTTTGTCTCTTTGCTAATTTATCACTTTGCCACTATCTTTGCGCCATGAGGTACTTCATTGAATTTGCCTATAACGGAAAAAACTACTGTGGGTGGCAATATCAGCCCCACAGCCCATCTGTGCAGGAAACACTAAATAAGGCACTGTCAACACTGCTGCGGAAAGAGATAGATGTAGTAGGCGCCGGGCGTACTGATACCGGTGTACATGCCCGGCAGATGTTTGCGCACTTTGATTACGAGGGTGTTATAGACAATAGCGAACTGACAAAAAGGATGAATGCTTTCCTGCCAAAGGATATTGTGGTATACCGGTTCATTGCGCTGCACGATGAGGCTCATGCCCGTTTTGATGCCACAAGCCGCACCTATGAATATCATATTCATACTTTTAAGGATGCTTTTGATAATGAGGGCAGCTGGTACTATTTTCATTACCTTGATGTGGAAAAAATGAATGAAGCCGCTAAAATCTTATCCGAATATATTGATTTTAAATGTTTTAGCAAGACACATACTGATGTTAAGACTTTTAATTGCAAGGTAACCGAAGCCAAATGGCAACAAAACGGCAGTCACCTTGTATTTACCGTAACAGCCGACCGCTTTTTGCGCAACATGGTGCGTGCTATTGTAGGCACGCTGGTAAATGTAGGCTTGGGTAAAATTAATATATTGGATTTCAGGCAAATAATAGAAAGCCGTGACCGCAGCGCGGCCGGATTTTCTGTTCCCGCTCACGGATTGTATCTCACTAAGGTAAAATATACGTATCTTTGAGGCATATTATGAAAGCCGATAAAACCCCTGAAAATAGAAATGTATCATCGTTAAAAAAGGTGATGCACTACGCTAAGCCCTACCGAGTTCGCCTTATTCTCGTAGTATTATTCGCCATAGGCCTCTCTGTGTTTGCAGCTGCAAGACCCTTATTATTAGGCGATACCGTAGATAAATACATCAAGCACAAAGACCTGAACGGGCTATTGTTTTACGTATGCCTCATGGCCGGCATGCTGGTGCTGGAGGTAGTATCTCAGTTTTATTTTGTGTACTGGGCCAACTGGCTGGGACAGGATATTGTTAAAGACATCCGTGAGAAACTATTTGCCCATATAAGCAGTTTCAGGATGAAATTCTTTGATAATGAAGCTGTTGGACGTCTTGTAACCCGTACCGTATTTGATATTGAAAATATAGGTAAAATATTTGGCCAGGGGCTGTTCATGATCATGTCTGACCTGCTTAAAATGCTGGTAATCTTAGGGATAATGTTTTATATGAACTGGAAGCTTACTGTAGTAGTAATGCTTGCCATGCCATTTATAGTGGTAGCTACCCGCATCTTCCAGAAAAAGATGAAAGGGGCATTTGTAGAGGTGCGCGCGCAGGTAGCAAACCTTAACACCTTTGTACAGGAGCGCCTTACAGGTATGAAAATAGTACAACTCTTCAACCGTGAAGATACTGAATATGAAAGCTTTAAAGCAATAAATCAAAAGCATAACAATGCCTGGAAGAAGAATATTTTATATAACTCCATCTTCTTTCCTATTGCTGATACCATCTCATCACTAACGCTGGGCATGGTAATATGGTATGGCGGTACCGATATTGTGGGCCATGGCAACATCACCACCCAGGGTGATTTATTTGCCTACATCATCTTTATACCCATGTTATTCAACCCGTTACGCCAAATTGCAGATAAATTTAACGAGATGCAGATGGGTATCGTGGCGTCCGACCGTGTGTTTGAACTTATTGATCTTCAGGAATATACACAACAGAGCGGCACCAAGGCAGCCTGGCACTTTAAAGGCGACCTTTATTTTGAAGATGTTCGCTTCAGTTACCTTGAAAATGAGGAAGTTATAAAAGGAATCACCCTCAAAGTGGATGCCGGCCAAACCGCGGCCATTGTAGGCGCTACCGGTGCGGGCAAGAGCACCATTATTAACCTGCTGAACCGTTTTTATGAAATTGACAGCGGTAAAATTACGATAGACAATACTGATATTGAAGAGTTTACACTCGAAACCCTGCGCCGCCAGATAGCGGTGGTGCTTCAGGATGTGTTCCTGTTTGCCGATACTATTGTCAACAATATCACCCTGAACAACCCTGAAATTACGCGTGAGCACGTTATTGCAGCAGCCCAAGCCATTGGCGTTCATGACTTTATCATGAGCCTGCCGGGCGGATACGACTATAACGTTAAGGAGCGCGGTGTAATGCTGTCCAGCGGCCAGCGCCAGCTAATTGCCTTCCTGAGGGCTTATGTAAGCAACCCCGGCATACTGATTCTTGACGAGGCTACATCATCTATAGACAGCTACAGCGAAGACCTTATACGCACTGCTACAGAGGCAGTTACACAAGGCCGGACGTCAATTGTTATAGCACACAGGCTGGCTACGGTGGTTAATGCCGATAAGATTATAGTGATGGATAAGGGCAAAATTGTAGAAGAAGGCACCCATTATGAGCTTATAAACCGCGAAGCGGGCTATTACAAAAACCTGTACTTTTCACAATTCGCTGTCGAAGCTGAAGAGTAGCGAAAAAATAAGAAATTCCTTACCCGGCAGTGGTTAATATTTCACTTTCGGAGTTTGAAATTGACGTTTTTAAACAGTCTATTTTTACATTATCCGATTTTAAAAAACATAAGATTTTACTTACTCGAAAGGGCGCAGTATTTCACTTTCGGAGTTTGATATTGGTATTTTAGATTATTCGATTTTTAGTATAGTAGATTGAGCTGTTTTAGTTCAAAAAAAGAGGTTTCTGTTTTTTAAAAAATGGTAACCTCTTTTTATGCGAAGACTATCATAATTAAAATTGTAGTTCTCCCCTCAAAACATTTCCCAATTCCCAAATTAATCCTTAAATTCGTATCGCAAATTTTAACGAGAAATATACAAGCTAATGAAATTCGATATTATTGTTTTAGGCAGCGGCCCGGGCGGTTATGTAACAGCCATAAGGGCTTCGCAGTTAGGCTTTAAGGTAGCCGTTGTAGAAAAAGAAAGCCTTGGCGGCATCTGCCTTAACTGGGGCTGTATCCCTACCAAGGCGCTGCTTAAAAGCGCGCAAGTGTTTGATTACCTTAAGCACGCGTCTGACTACGGCCTTACCGTAACCGATTTTGATAAGGATTTTAGCGCCGTGGTGCAACGCAGCCGCAACGTAGCCGGAGACATGAGCAAAGGCGTACAGTTCCTTATGAAAAAGAACAAGATTGAAGTAATTCTTGGTACCGGTAAAGTTAAGCCCGGCAAAAAAATAGACGTTACTGATAAAGATGGCAACGTAACCGAACTAAGCGCCGACCATATCATTATAGCAACAGGAGCCCGCAGCCGTGAGCTGCCTAACCTGCCGCAGGATGGTAAAAAAGTAATAGGCTACCGCCAGGCCATGGTACTGCCTGAGCAGCCTAAAAGTATGATTGTGGTAGGCTCTGGCGCGATAGGCGTTGAGTTTGCACATTTTTATAACGCAATGAACACACAGGTAACCATCGTAGAATTTATGCCAAACGTGGTTCCGGTTGAAGATGAGGACATCTCAAAACAATTTGAGCGTTCGCTTAAAAAAGCAGGCATCAACGTTATGACTAACTCTTCTGTTGAAAAGGTAGACACCAGCGGTGCGGGCGTAAAAGCTACTGTTAAAACGGCTAAAGGCGAAGAGATTCTTGAAGCCGACATCCTTTTATCAGCCGTAGGCATCAAGTCGAATATAGAAAACATAGGCCTTGAAGAAGTGGGTATTGCTACCGACCGTGATAAGGTTTTGGTTAATAAATTTTACCAGACAAACATACCGGGCTACTACGCCATTGGCGATATCGTTCCGGGCCAGGCGCTTGCCCACGTGGCTTCTGCCGAAGGCATTTTGTGTGTAGAAAAAATTGCAGGCCTGCATGTAGAGCCGCTTGACTACGGCAACATACCGGGCTGTACCTATGCTTCGCCGGAAATTGCCTCTGTAGGCCTTACCGAAAAAGCTGCCAAAGAAAAAGGCTATGACATCAAGGTGGGCAAATTCCCGTTCTCTGCATCGGGCAAGGCAAAAGCATCGGGCGCGTCTGAAGGTTTTGTAAAAGTGATTTTTGATGCCAAGTATGGCGAATGGCTGGGCTGCCACATGATAGGCGCCGGCGTTACCGATATGATTGCCGAGGCTGTTGTGGCCCGCAGGCTTGAGGCTACCGGCCACGAGATCATCAAGTCGGTTCACCCCCACCCTACCATGAGCGAGGCCATTATGGAGGCCGCCGCTGCCGCGTATGATGAGGTGATACACATATAGTTTACGGTTGACAGTTGACAGATTGAGCTTCACGTTGCGGCATTCCATTTTGAGCGAAGTGCAGTCGAAAAATCTAAAATTCTGATATTCTAAATTCAAACATAAAAATCCGCCCCACATAAGGGCGGATTTTTTATATTTACAACTCAATCATCTTCTCATGAAATACTACCTCTCAAAATGGTATTTTCAGATTTTCCTGGTTTTAGTAATTTGCTTTATATGTATCTTTACATTAGGAATTCCGCATAGTATCGCTTTTTACATTAGTGTGGCGCTGCCTGCCATGGCCGTACTTATATCGGGACTGATAGGTATTATAAGGTTATTTAAAAAGGAATATGTAACCGGTACGCTTCAGGTACTATTATCAGCAGGTATAGGTATTTCGGGCATGCTGTTCCTCTGGTTCCATCTGATGTTTTATCCGTATGATCATTTTGCGAACGGCCTTGAAATTCCCGAAAATATTGCACTAAACATCCCAAAGGACAGCATTACAGCCGGTAATCATAAAAACCTTGATTTCGAAATTTACAAATCTTTTCAGCCCGGTATTTACACCTATGCTGTATGGCTTAAAAATCCTGAACCAGGCACAATATACCTCAGGGCGTATGAAGTTACCCAGAACACTCCCCTTTCAGCAGAAAGGCTTCCGGAAAGATCTTCTGTTGCAATAAAAGCTATAGATACACTTAGCCGGTACTCGCTTAAAAAAGATGATTCATTCACCATTTATGAAGGCGACTGGGGCCAATACTATGCCGCGCGTTTTGAGCTGTGGTATGCTCCCGCAGATGGTGGTAAAGAAAAAAAACTGGCCGAAAAGATATACAAAATTGAAGGCTGGATGCGTTAACACTTAAATAAAATTATATAACTTACAACATAAAATAAACTCGCCATGAAACATATATTTATATTGTTGCTTAGCATGTGCGCATTTGCGCAAAACAATACAAAACAAGCGGCTATACAAAACCTACTCATTAATGGTAAGGGGTGCGATAATTGTGCATTAAAGGTAAACTTAGCACAGCTTAAAGATGCCGAAATAAGCCTCGGGAATCCGGCTGAACTGCCTGCTGGTGCGCGTATAGCATCATATGAGCTAACATTTCCTGAAAAACAGAATATTGTATGTGCAGGCAATAAGCTTAATATGTTTGCGCAACACAAATTCTCAGAACTCAGTCCTGGAGATACCTTCACCATCCAAAATATTAAATATACCCTTCCGAAAGATAAAACATACTACAAATGTAACGGTAAATTGAAAGTAATACTGGTTAAGTAACCAACTCCTTACCCCTCAACTCACAACTACAACCTTGAACTTTAAACCTTGAACCTATTTTAAACAATCGTAAATTTTTCCCCTATATCGTTATCGTAAACGGAATTTAATTACTTTTGCGGGCGGCAAAACCACTATATTTGCAATAAATGCCGCAATTGCTATGACCGAATGTATTTCTGTTTTTGATATGCTCAAGATAGGCGTTGGCCCATCCAGCTCGCACACCCTGGGCCCTTGGCGCGGCGCAGAACGCTTTTTGAATGAACTGCGCGCCGAAGGTATTTTTGATGTTACAGAACGCGTTAAAATCGACTTGTATGGCTCCCTATCCCTTACCGGCAAGGGCCACGCAACCGACCTTGCCGTGATGCTGGGCTTAAGTGGCGCCGACCCGGAGTATATTCCCATAGAGAGCATATCCGGCATTATTGACAGCGTTAACCTTACATATCAGCTTAATTTAGGCGGAAAAAAAGTCATCCCATTCTTCATCAAAACTGATATTGTTTTCAATAAAAATTTCCTCCCTTTTCATGCTAACGGCTTTACCTTTACAGCCTACCATCCAGGTGGAGAATATACCTCAACCTTTTACTCAATAGGTGGTGGCTTTGTAGTTAAGGAAGAGCGTATTGTGGCTAAAAAAAAGGAAGAAATAAAAAAAACATTTCCCTACCCTATAGACCTGGCCGACGAGCTTTTAGCCTACTGTAATACGCTTAATAAAAGCATCAGTGAGGTAGTGTATGAAAACGAAAAATCCATACGTACCGAAGCGCAGATTGACCATGAGCTGATGCGCATCTGGAACACCATGCTGGAGTGCATGTACACCGGTGCCCATACCGGCGGCATACTTCCGGGTGGTTTAAACGTGCGCCGCCGCGCGTTTGATATGCATACCAACCTTATAGGCACCGCAACTTATAATAACCCACAGGAATGGCTGGAGGTTATCCGAAGGACCGAAGTAAAATTCAGGCAGATACTTAAATGGGTAAGCTGCTTTGCGTTAGCTGTCAATGAGGTTAACGCCGCCCTGGGGCGTGTAGTTACCGCGCCTACAAACGGCAGCGCGGGGGTTATTCCCGCCGTATTGATGTATTATATGGTAATTGAAAACCACCAGGCCGATGAGCGCCATATTAAGCAGTTTCTTATGGTGGCCGGCGAAGTAGGCAGTATCTTTAAAAAAGGTGCTACCATAAGCGCTGCCATGGGTGGTTGCCAGGCCGAAATTGGCGTTTCAAGCGCTATGGCGGCTGCGGCCCTGTGCGAACTTATGGGTGGCACGCCTGAGCAATGCCTCATGGCCGCCGAAATTGCCATGGAACACCACCTGGGCATGACGTGCGACCCCATTGGCGGCCTTGTACAGATTCCGTGTATTGAACGCAACACGATGGGCGCCATAAAAGCTATTAACGCGGCAGAGCTTGCCCTGGAGACCGACCCGGCAAACGCAAAAGTCCCCCTTGATAAAGTGGTCAACACCATGTGGCAAACCGCCCAGGATATGAACAATAAATACAAAGAAACATCCGAAGGCGGCCTGGCCGTTACGGTTAATAATGCAGATTGTTAATCTTTACATAGAGATGGCAGATAGCAGTTTTGAGATGGCAGAGATAATAGGCATCAAAAAGGCAATTTTTTAAATTGATATTACATTAAACTTTTCAGGATTGTTCATCATATAATACAGTAATCTACCTACTTCATTGTTTTTATCGGTTAACGTGATGTACGTTTCATAAGTAATATATCGGCATGAATAACAATATTCAATCCAAACCTGGGTTTCAGAATTTTCTGCATGGCAATCACTTAATTTGGATAGAAAATGCTTCAGATATTGCCTTTTTCTCGAAGCCTCTGCTAAATTAGCCGATACACTCCTTGATGACCTTCTCATTTGATCAGTAAGCGAATATTTTTCCTCCATCGGGAATGTTTTAGATATTTCAAAAATATCCATTGCAAGTTCAAATGACTTTTTATAAGCCAGTAAATCCTGAAACCTCATTTTAAATAGTTTAAAACAAATATATTAAACTGTATATTATTACCAAAATCTACTTCTCTATCTAAACTGCTACCCTCTACCATCTACCCGCTATCTACCACCTACCACCAGATATCTGCTACTGCTATCTGCTACCTCCTATCTGCTACCTCCTATCTGCCACCTAAAATAAATGTTTAACATTTCCTTGGGCGGCTTAAAAAAACATAATCTCTAATTTTAAGTAATAAAACAAACCCACTTAAAATATAGTATTATGGACAGACAGATGTATCATTATGCAACGGTTTCTAAAGCCTTGCAGGAGTTAGCCGAAAAAGGATATACAACCGATTTTAACCTTGAAGAAGAGCGCATAAAAACCAACGCCGAAGACTTTACCATACAGCACATTTACCGTTATGAGGGCGAAAGCGACCCGGGTGATGAAGCTACTGTATATGGTATAAAAACCGGCAGCGGAGAAAAAGGCGTTTTTGTAGTTAGCCCTGGTGCCTACACAGAGAATGGTGCCGCCAGGATGCTGCTGGATATGACTATCAGGGATCGTGCTGAGAATCAATAACCATGAACCGACTCCAGAAAAAGCTTGAAAAAATAGGGAGAGATCCTAAATCAACCGCTAAGGCTGTTGGCCTGCGCTATTCTTTAAAAGCTGATAAAGGCTTTTACAGGGTTCGCCGTGCCAACGGCTTTATTTATAAAGATGAAACCGGCGCTACCGTTAAGGATAAAGAAATACTGGAACGTATAAAAAAACTGGTTATTCCGCCCGCATGGGAAAACGTGTGGATATCACCGTTTGAAAATGGCCACCTGCAGGTAACCGGTACTGACCTTAAAGGGCGCAAACAATACCGCTACCACCCGGAGTGGAACAAAATACGCAACCAGAGCAAATTTTACCGCCTCAGGCGTTTTGCCCTTGCCCTGCCCCATATTCGTGAACAGATTGAAAAAGACCTTAAGCGCCCCGGCCTGCCTTATGAAAAGGTAGTTGCCCTGGTTGTTAAGCTTATTGAGCTTACAAACATCCGTATAGGCAATGATGCCTATAAAAAGCTGTATGGCTCTTTTGGGCTAACAACCCTTAGAGACCAGCATGTACAATTTGAAGGTACTACCACCTGGTTTGAGTTTGTGGGTAAAAAAGGCGTTAAGCATAAAATAAAGCTGCAAAGCCGCCGTATGGCAAACCTGGTTAAAAAATGCCAGGACATACCCGGGCAGGAACTCTTTCAGTATTATGATGATAAAGGTGGGCACCATACCGTAGGCTCAGGTGATATTAACCACTATCTAAAAGAGGTATCCGGCGAAGATTTTACGGCTAAAGACTTTAGGGCCTGGGCGGGCAGCCTAAATGCGCTCTGTGCCTTTCATGAACTGGGCGAGTTTAAAACTGCAGCAGAACTCAAAAAAAATATCGTAAATGTTTTAGACCACGTAGCCGGTAAACTGGGCAATACCCGCACGGTATGTAAAAAATACTATGTGCACCCCACAGTTGTAGCAGCTTATGAAAAAGGCTCAATATGGAATTATACTGTAACCGAAACCCAGAATGCGGGCGAACTTAACCCTTCAGAGCAGGCGCTGTTACAATTGCTGTCTACCGAAGATATTGCTGAGGTTGTAGCATAATCCTGAGTCAGTTTTATTTTCTATTGGCTATGCTAAGCCAATAGAAAATAAAATATCAATTCAGCAGTTTCCTAAAGCTTTCTGCTTCATCTTTACCAAGATATTTAAAGAGCGCTTGTGGTGCTAACTCATTATCCTTAGCCTTAACCACTATAAAATACTCCGCAGGATATAAATGATCACCCTGCGCGTTTTTGCAAGCAACGGTTACAATAGTAATGTGCAGTACCTGCTCTCCCGTTTCGGGCATAGTAGCATCATCAATATCATCATAAGCAGGCAGGAGTGGCACTTTTTGTCCATTAATAAATTTAAAGAGGCTTTCACCTAAATTTTTAATCCTAAAATCGCTCTCAATTATGGGTTGTGTTTCACCATTAACAATCCGTTCGGTGGTGGCATATCCTTTTTCATCAATATTAAGCACCACTTCAAATTTATTTTCATTTACATCCCGTACAGATTTATAAATGGTAATAAGATGTATTGGTTCGGGCATTATATCAACCTGCGCTGTAGCTATAAGGCTGCACAAAAAGGCAATAATTAAAAGTGCTGGTTTCATTTGGTATTTTCATACTAAAATACAATAATAAATCCTCTAAAAAACAGCATTGTTTATATTTCATGATTAAATCAATCAAATGCAACCCATAACCACTGCATAAGTAAGGCGTGCCAATGGCACGCCTTATAGCGAGGTGATATGAAGGAATTGGTTGGTGGTTATCTTTTAAAGTTCAGGTCAAGCCACTCTTTAACAGCACTGTGGGTGCGTACTTTAAAAGGCAGGCGTGTTTTTAGATATGATTCAATATCCTGAAAGGTGGCGGGTGCAAACCAGCCCCTGTATGCCATGTAGCGGTTAATAAAGTATAAAACCTCAAAACCTTCGTTTACATTTAATACGGCGGTTTCAGGAAACCCTGATATTTTACGTGATACCTCTTCAGGTGTGGTAAACACGCAGGAGTGGCGCAATACAGTACTTGAAAAATTTGCCATGCTACATTTTTTATACACTGTAAAATTTGCTAAAAATTATAAAACACATACGGTAGCAATTACCTGTTTTGCATGACACGTAAAAATACCTGTTTGGCATAGCCGGATTATTATTTTATATTTGGTGTTACATTTTACACAACTATGAAACACATCCTCATCGTTATTAACATGCTGTTTTGCTGTGCGGTGTCTTTTGCACAAAAAGAAGGACAGGACTTTTGCACCGGCGACAAAGATGCCAGCTACTTTGCCCTTATGGAAAAAAAGAAGCTGCTATGGGCAGATACCTACTATTTTGAAACCTATGAAGGCGTGGCCACCTTTAATGGCAAAACCTACCTTAAATACAAACAGCAATGGCAAAACGGTACTAATGAGTATTTATACCTTAGGGATGAGGATGGAAAGGTGCTGCAATATGATGAATGCTGCCTTACAGAAACCATTCGCTATGATGAGTTTTTTGAGCCGGGGCAAAAATGGCAAAGCGAACCACGTAAGGTTACCTATACCCTGCTCTCTTATGATGCTTCATTAAAAACTCCTTACTGCCATTATACGGGACTTATGAGCATAAAGGCCGAATATAGCAAAGTAACTTTTGTTTTTTATTACCAAAAAGGCTATGGTTATGTGGGTGCTACAAAAGATGATAAAATAATTTCGTGCGCTACCCCGGAGTGGTAATTTTACAGCATAAAAAAGCAGCCCCGGTACTACCGGGGCTGCTGCAATTAAAAACATTAGGTTTATATAAAAGCTATTCTACTGCAAGCTTGGTAGTTTTATCTCCCACTTTTACAATGTAGATGCCTGTGGCAAAATTATCAAGGGTAACCTGGTTAGCACCTTTAGTAACTTTTTGCTGCTTAACAAGCGCGCCGTTTATGCTGTATATAAACAAATCAGCATCTTCATCGGCATTTACATTTACCAGGCCATGTGCCGGGTTAGGGTATATGCTTAGTTCTTCTGCTGTATCAGGAGCAATTGTGCGTGCGCCAGAATTTACAAAGTTTAGCCAGTTAATATTAAAGCCGTTGGTTACAGCATAAAATCGTAACGTTTGGTTGCCCGCGGGCAGTGTAATGTTTGCAGTGGCCGTTTGCCAGGTTTGCCAGCCGCCTGTGTTAGGTACAGTTATGGTAGCAAGTGTAGTGCCTCCGCTGTTACGAATCTGGAATGAAGTGCCCGCGTAGATACTGCTAACGCGTGCCTGTAATGTGTAGGTCCTGGCTGTGGGTGAATTTACTTTATAATCCATCCAGTCGCCGGCATCTATCCAGCCCACGTTCTGGCCACCGCCTGTATCTGACGTAGCTTCTGCCTCTATGCCGCTCATGGCAGTATATGCCTCTGACTCAATTTTAGCAGGAAGCACCACATAACCCGATGTGCTCTGGCTTGCACCACCACATACCTCAAATTCATAAAGAGAATAGCCGTAAGGTATAGTACGGGCAGTACCTACCATCCTAAGGTAGCGGTATTCGCCGTTTATGCCGTCTTTTACATCAATACGGTGGTCTACAGAGGTCATGTTGGTACGTGTGTCCAGTAACGTCCAGTTGGTTCCGTCTACAGAGCCGCTCAGGGTATAATCTTTAGCGCTGGCAGCCTCCCAGTCAAGGGTTATCTTATCTACATGGCTTACCACGCCAAGGTCTATTGTATAGGTTTGCGGATCTGCAAAAGCACTCTCCCAGCGAGAGCCGTGGCTGCCGTCTATTGCCGCAGGTATGCTTGTGCCGCCAGAAGTAGCTGTAGCCGAAACCGGTGCAAGCCCATAACATCCTGTAGGCTGCTGGCCTGTGGCAGGCAGTGTAGGATAGGTTACAAGGGTGCGGGCAGGTACACTAAAGGTAGCCACTACCCCATTGCTGTTGTTATACACAGTACAGGTTTTAGCTGCATTTGTAGGGTTATAGGCCACAGCGTGAGAAAACGCGCCGCCCGATGTTTCAAAAACGCTGCTTTGCGGAAAATCTGTCCTGAAGTTTTCTGAATAGTAGCCCAGGTTTTGCTGTGCATGGGTGTAGTAATACGTCATGCCTGCCACTTCATAATCCATAATATAATTTGCGTTGGCAGTGCCCAGGGCAAGGTTAGTTGCCATAAAGGCTGCCACATATTGCGGGTCATACAACTGGCGGAAGCCTAATGCCACATGCGCCCAGTCATCGCCAAACTGAATCTCGTTAGTGTAACCGTCTACAGCCTGTGCCTCGCTCTTCATGTTGGCATACTCTGTGGCTGCCCAGCTCCTGTCTCTTGCAAGGTAGCGGAAACCCGGGTTTACCGGCAGGTACTGTATACCGTGTATGTGCACGGGGCTGGCGCTAAAATAAGTGCCATAAGCCATACCACCGTTAAATAATATACCTACAATTTCATGGGCATAGTTGGTAGGGAAGATCCTGTTTTTCCAGTCGAACCAGTACTCCAGCGTAGCATAGCTTTCGCTCATGTAACCAAAGGCACCTACATCTCGTATGGCCTCATCGTTGAGCATATCTCCTAACTGGAACAGGCCCGTCCATGACTGCATGGCTTCAGAAGTTGACTCCTGGTTGTTGCCAGTGCCGCTGCTGGTACCACCGGCATAGCTGTGGCCTATCCACGGGTCAAACGTGCGCAGGTAAGGTAAAAATGAGTCGCTGCGGTTCCAGTTGGCATACTGCTGTGCAACCAGTTTAATCATGGGTGCATAATCTGTAAGGAATTGTGGGTCTACCATGCCATAAAGGGCACACGCCTGTATTAAATATCCGTAGTGAAAATGGTTATCAGTAAACTGAGATGAGCCATAAGATTCGTCAAAGCCTACAATAGCTTTCCAACGGTCGTAGCGTGCAAAGAACTTGCTGGTTTCTCCCGGTGTATAGGTAAGCCAGTTAACAAGCGCCTCGCGGGTTTTAGCCTTAAGCGACTCATAGGCCTGGTGGTTAAGCTCTTTGGCAAAAAGCATGTATTTTGCATAGTTGACCAGGTCTTTACCGCCCCAGTATGTATCGCCGCCATAACCCTGCTTTTTACTGAACTGCGTTACCAGGTCAAACATTACGTTTGCATCATAAGGGCTGGCATCGGCCGTATTTTTATAAGGCGCATTGTAGTTGGGCAATATGCCTTTAAAATCATACGTAAAGGCAAATGTTTTGCCCACAGCCGTTTTTAGTGTACCATGTGTAGTGGTATATCCGGCAGTTGCAAAACTTATGGTATTGGCTGCATCAAGATACAGGTGCGGCAAAAAGCCCTGCACCGTATTGCCGTTAGCCTGGCCTTTAAGGTTTGTAGTAGTAACGTTCCATGTGGTAGCTACTTTGCCCGTAGATGCAGTATAATCATAGCTCACCTGGGTATCGGTTACGCGGTTAAAGGCATAGCTTTCATAAGTGGTAAGCTCAGCCGGGTTATGCAATGCAGAAACCACAAAATAGCTGTTGCCGTTGCCGGTGTTTATAACAAGCTTTTCAACCTGAGATGAATCGCTTGACCAGCGTGTGCCGGTATTGCCGTCTGTAAGGAGATTGGCGGTAAAAGCCCCTTCATAAGAAGATGCCGTAGCTGTTTTGTTAAGCGATAAAAGTGTATTGGTATTATAAACCTGCAGTTCATAAATTGAGAACGCGTAAATAGTGCCGCGCTCATTTAGCGTAACGCGTACATAGCGTGCGGTAGTGTTAGCAAAGGTAACACTGTCAGTACCACCATCACCATTGGTTACATTGGCCACGGGTGTCCATGTGGTGCCGTTGGTAGATGTTTGTATGGTATAGCCTTTTGCGTATGCCGTTTCCCAGGTAAAGTTAACTTTGTTTACCGTTTGGCTGGTGCCCAGGTCTACCTGCACATACTGCTGGTTTTGTATTTCTGCCGAGGCATTGCCCGGAAGGTGGATACCAAAATACCTGCCCTCGCTTTGCACTACAAAAGAGCTTGTAGTAGGAAACGTTAAGGCCGCGCCCGCAGCTGTTAGATAAGTACCGCCCTGCGTAAAGGAAAGCTCCGGGTTAATGCCGGTAGTTTGCAGCCACACAAACGGTATACCATGTGCCATGGTTACATCAATGTTTTTTGTGGCGCCCGCATTAGGCATGCCCATAACCACCCCCCAGTCGTTCCAGTCTTTTGCAATGGCTTTTTCAGGCGTATAGCCTGTTGCTTTTACCTGTAGCGCCGTGCCCGGAAGCAGGTTGTCGCCATTGGCATTAAATGTAGTTGGAAAGTAAATGCTTGGGCCAAAGTTATCGGCATCTACCATAAGCGGGTAAGCCCAAAGCTGGCCGCTGTATTGCTCTACAAGCAGGCTTGTCCACCAGTCGTTTGTGGGAATGGGGCGTGTCTCTCCCGATTGTACATAAATAGGCTGGTCATTGATAAAGGGAAAGATGTCTCCCACCCCATCATTGTTCCAGTCAACGTTCTCTGAAGCAGGTGTCGAGGAAGCATAGCTGCCTGAACCCGCCGCAACCGGCGTTTGCGCATTGGCCCCATAACAAAAGGCCAGTACCGCCGCACACAGATAAAAGTGTTTCATAAAAAAAGAATTAGGTTGATAAATAGATTGTTGTTGTACAGGTTCTAAATTCATTATTTATTAATCATTTTTTTGATAAATAGTAAATTTTGACTACTGAACATTACGAATTTATTAAAGACAGTAATCCGAAAGTGTTAAAAAAAGCTTAACAAAACCGGTTGTGTAGTGTTGTATAGGTGCAATTTTGGCCAATGTTATATAGGTTTTTCGCAAAGCGTTGCAAATACAGGGAGTTTAAACAACAGTGTATATTTTGTTAAAATAATGAAATCAAAAATATTTCTACATCGATGTAGCAAGCTGTATAAGCCGTCCGGTAATTTGTCGGGGATATCTGTATTTCAGGTGTTTTGTAAAACAATAGCATGCTATACATTTCGTCTTAAAACCCGGAGAAAATCTTATAGCATCATTTACAATAGGTTATATGTATAAATTAGGGTTAGTTATGATCGATAAAGCGGCTTCATTATAACAGGCGATTAATAAATTCCTGTTAAGCGAGATGAGATTACTTTGTAGTTACTCCTCCTAAAAGAGGTTATGTAAAGAAAGCATCCAATCTATACCACAATCTTGGGCGGCGTGCACCAAGCGCGGCAATTTCATAAGGATGATAACCCACTTCGCGCGATAGCTGCCCGATAGTATGTAGAATAGTTTGCTAACATATAATTCAGGTAATGCCATAAAAAAAGCCTCCGCAAATGCGGAGGCTTTAAGCAAAATATAAATCAGGTAAACCAAACTACTTTATTATAAGCCGCGATGTTTTATTGCCCACTTTTACAAGGTATGCTCCGGTTGCAAGGCCGCTAAGCTTTATATTGTTTTCACCGGCCAAAAGGTCTTGTTGTGCTACCACTGCACCATTCAGGTTATAAATAACCGCCTTAGTATTGCCTTCGGCCACCACAGTAACTGAGCCATGCGCGGGGTTAGGGTACATAGTAACTGTTTGTGTAACCTGGTGGTTATCTGCATCAAGAAGTGCAAGCCCGCAAATATCAAACTCAAATATAGAGTAACCATAAGTAAGGTTACGCGCTGTACCCTCAACCCTAAGGTAACGGTAGTTAGCATTAATATCATTTATCTCATCGGTACGGTTACCCGTAGCCATATTAGTGTAGGTGCCTATTGTAGTCCACTCAACACCATCTATTGAGCCTTTAAAGGTATAGTCTTTAGCATTGGCAGCCTCCCAGTGTATGGCCACATTTTCTATTGTAGAAACCACGCCCATATCCACCTGTATCCATTGCGGGTCGGCAAACTGGCTCTCCCAGCGGGAGCCCATATTACCGTCAATCGCATCGCCCGCATTACCGGTAGAAGCTGTTGCCCCTGCAGGTACAAGGCCGTAACAGCCTGTAGGCTCCTGCCCTGTTGTGGGTAGTTCAGGATATGTTTTTAACGTATAGGCAGGCACCTGGAAGGTACCTACCACACCGTTGCTGCTGTTATAAATGGTACATGTTTTTTCTGCTGCTGTAGGGTTATAGGCTACGGCATGGCTAAATGTGCCGTTTTCTGTAAACACGCTGCTGCTCGGAAAATCTGTATGGTAAGCAAATGAAAAGTCGCCCAGGTTTTGGCCTGCATGCGTGTAGTAGTACGTCATGCCGCTCACATCATAATCCATAATGTATTTGGGGTCAGATTGCGGCAATTCCATATTTTCTGCCATAAAATCAGCCACATATTCCGGGTCAAACAGCATTCGGAAACCAAGTGCTACATGCGCCCAGTCATCGCCAAAATCATTTTCGCTGTCAAAACCTTCAACAGTAAGGCTTTCGGCCATCATATCGCTATATTCCTGGTTAGCCCATCCGGTATCTTCGGCCAGGTATTTAAAACCCGGATTAACCGGCAGGTACTGAATGCCGTGTATGTGTACAGGGCTTGCGCTAAAAAACGTGCCGTAGGCAAAGCCCATGTTGCTCAAAATACCCACCATGTTATGCGCATAGGCCGCCGGTAAGTTGTTTTGCTTCCAGTCAAACCAGTACTCTAATGTAGCGTGGCTCTCGCTGATGTAGCCAAAAGCAGCCGCATCCATCAAGGCCTCATCCTGAAGTACATCGCCTAACAGGAATAAGCCCGTCCATGACTGCATGGCCTCTGAGGTAGACTCCTGGTTGTTGCCTAAAACCGAGCTCGTGCCGCCGGCATAGCTGTGGCCTATCCATGGGTCAAACGTGCGGAAGTAAGGCAAAAAGGTATCGTTTTTATCCCAGTTGGCATACTGCTTTGCAACAAGCTTAATCATATCGCCATAATCTTCAAGAAACTGCGGGTCTACCATGCCATACATGGCGCAGGCCTGTATAAGGTACCCGTAGTGAAAATGGTTATCTGTAAACTCTGCCGAACCGTATGATTCATTAAAGCCTATAATGGCTTTCCAGCGGTCATAGCGTGCAAAAAATTTCTCTGTCTCACCGGGGGTATACGTGAGCCAGTTTATAAGGGCATTCCTTGTTTTTGTTTTCATGGCTTCATATGCCTGGTGGCCGGTTTCTTTAGCAAACAGTGTATATTTTGCAAAGTTAACCAGGTCTTTACCGCCCCAGTAGGTGTCACCGCCGTACGTTGTCTTGCTGCTGTAATCAGTTAGCAGGTTAAACATTACGTTAGCATTATACGGGTTAGCATCTGCACTGTTGCTGTAAGGCGAATTGTATGATGGCAGCACGCCGGTAAACTTATACGTAAACGCAAAGCTGTTGCCTATAGCCGTTTTAAGCGGGCCGCGGGGCGAAACATACGTATTGCCGTTAAAGTTTACATTGTTTGTAGTATTGTCATACAAATGCGGAATAAAGCCCTGTATGGTGTTGCCATCGGCCAGGCCTTTAAGGTTATCTGTAGTAATGTTCCATTGCGTGGCTACCGTACCGGCAACTTTATTATAGTCATACGTAACCTCTGTATCAACCACTTTATTAAACGCATACGTTTCATAAGTGGTAAGCGCGGCAGGGTTAGGCAGTGCCGATATTACAAAAAAGCCGTTGCCGTTGTTCATGTTAAGCACCAGGCCGGTTTCTACATTGCCGTCAGCTGCCCAGCGTGTGCCCAGGTTGCCATCGTTAAGGTTTTCTTTTACAAACGGCGCCTGCGTAGACGACACTATTACGGGTTTGCCCTGAGATAACAGGGTTGCGCCGTTAAATACCTGCATTTCAAACAACGAGAACGAAAATATGGTTCCTTCTTCAAACAGTGCCACGCGCACATAACGGCCATTGCCGCTTAGCGTAACATCATCAAGGTTGCCGTTGCCGGATGTTTCAGAAAACAAGGTTGTCCAGGTGGCATTATCATTAGATACCTGTATGGCATAACCGGCAGCAAACGCGGCTTCCCAGTTTAGCTTAACGTTGGTAAAAGCCTGCGCAGTGCCCAGGTCAATAGTAACATGCTGCTGGCCTTCAATCTGCGCTGTGGTATTGCCATCCAGATGCACACCATAGTACTTGCCGTTGTTCTGGATTACAAAACTTTGCGTAAGCGGAAAGCTGGCTGCAGTACCGGCTGCCGTAAGGTAGGTTGCCCCACCCTGCTCATAACTGAATTTTGGGTTAATGCCTGTGGTTTCAAACCACATAAACGGCACGCCGTGTGCCATGGTTACATCTATGTTTTTAGTACCGGCAGCATCGGGCATGCCCATAACCACACCCCAGTCGCTCCAGTCTTTGGCAACAGCCTTGGTTGGGTTGTAGCCATCTGCCTTAACCATTACGGCGCCCCCGGTTTCTATATTGCTTCCATCAGCTACAAAGTTGTTAGGAAAATAAAAGCGAGGCCCGTAATTTTCGGCATCTACCATTAAAGGATAAGCCCACAAAAAACCGCTATACTGGTCTGCTACAAGGCTCGTCCACCAGTCGTTAGTGGGTATGGGGCGGTTATCGCCCTCCTGCACATATATAGGCCTGTCATGTACAAAATAGTCAAGCTCCATTACGCCGTCATTATTCCAGTCTACATACTCTGTTGCGGGTGGAAAACTGGCATAACTGCCGGAGCCGACAGGTACAGGGGTTTGCGCATTTGCCTGCCATAATGCACAGGCCAGTGCAGCACATAAATAAAATTGCTTCATAAATTGGGGTTGGGTTAGAATTGTAAGAACGAAAATTTGGATGGATGGATGTTTTGGAAAGGCTGCCCAAAGGCACGTTGTGTTTTACAGCCTGTTGCTGTAAACTTTAATGGTTATGTTTATACATATTTATTATCATATGTTAAAGCAAATATAAATACAAAAACCACGGCAACTATAACGTGTGAGTTTAAGTATAGGTGGTTTAAATGTGCGATATGGCAGCCCGTTAGCCTATTTACATGTTTTTGTATAGGTAAAAAAACATTTTTGTATAGGTAAACGCAGGACTCATTTTACAACGTCACTACATCGTTTTCTTAAATTGTGAGAGATTAACCATACAAACAAATAAGGCGCACTTATAAAATGCACCTTATAATTTGTCTTAAATACTATTGTTACTGTATTAGAGGGATTAATCAGTAGTCTCAATCATCCAGGGTCTTTGCCTTCCTCCAAAATTCTTAGCTTCGATATATATCTTTTTAACATTGGGGAATGCTATCTTGATCCGGGTTTCCAGCTGGTCTACGGTATCAAAAAGCTGGTCGACTGTCATTTCTTTATTAAACTCCACATCAAGCGCCAGCAATATCTCATTTGGTGCCAAATGCATGGTTAACGGAAAATAGAGTGTTTTAACCAGCGGCTCAGCATTTACAAGATCATAAATGCCTTTCACAATACTTTTTTCAGCACTTTCGCCCACCAGCAGGCCTTTGCTTTCTTTAACCATAGTTATGGCTACAATTACCAGTACGCAACCTATAAGTATAGACGCAAGCGCATCAAACAGCGGGTTGCTGTAGTAGTGCCCTAAAAACACACCCAGCAATGCAATGGTAAGCCCTGTTATGGCCGCGCTTTCTTCATATATAACAGCAAAAAGGCCGGGGTCTTTACTAAGGCCTACCTCCTCCCAAAAACCCAATACTTCTTTTCCCCTGCTTTTATTGAATTCATGAACGGCATAAATTAACGAGGCCCCTTCAAAAACCATTGATGAAAGCAGTACTACATAATTCCAGAACGGGTCTTTTAGTACTTCGGGATGCTGTATGTGGCTTATGCCTTCATAAATAGACATGCCCCCGCCTAAAGAAAAGACGAGTATGGCAACAATTAGTGACCAAAAATAAATTTCTTTACCGTGGCCAAAAGGGTGGCCCCTGTCAGGCGGGCGCTGGCTACGCTTCATGCCCAGCAGCAGCAGCATGGAGTTACCGCTGTCTACGGCGCTGTGTATGCCTTCGGATATCATAGCCGAACTGCCTGTAAATGATGCGGCAACAAACTTTACCACAGCAATGGCAATGTTAGCCGCAAGGGCGCCGTATATGGCTATTTTACTGTTTGTTGTCATATAAGCTTAATAAAAATCCCCAATAGCCTTGCGGCCTACCGGGGATATAAGTATACTATAGCTGGATGGTTAATTTGTGTATCGCTCGTTAGATTCTTCAAAATCTTCATCGTCGCTCGAAATAGACTGGTTTTGGTCTTCGTCTAAATCTACGTTGTCTTCCAGAATATAATCGTCCTGGTTAAAGGCATCGCTGTTGCGGCTGTTTCCGCCCTCCTCGTTCCAGGTGTCCTGATTATCATTTTCGGTGTAATCTGCGTTATCAGAGTTGGTAAATTCCGATTCCTCCGTATAACTTACACCCGGCTGCTCAATGGCCAGGTATTTATCTGTATCGTCAATGCCATCGCCGCTTTCAGGCGCGTCTTCATAACCTGAGTTATCATTTTGGTTAACATTCCCCCCACGGCTATTATCACCTGTTTCCGCATCCTCTTCATTATGAATGCCTTTACCGCTTTCGGGCGCGTCTTCATAACCTGAGTTATCATTTTGTTTATTATCGCGGCCAGAGCCATTATTCTGACCGTAAGAATCGCCTGATTGTTCGTCGTCAATATTGTTTTTTGGTTGATTATCCATAGCTTTTTATAATTTATAGTTTTTAAAAGAGTAGTATGTTAGTAATTTCGTTTAGCTTGCTCAGCTTTAAGTTGGTCTTCAATAAGTTTTTAAGCATCATACAGCACGATGCCTCCTCAGCCTCTTTAACTTCACGGGCTTCTTTTTCAAGGTCGGCGGCAAACATTTCGTAGCGATACGCATTTAAGGCAGTGCCATTTTGTTCGGCGTTGATTACATGTTCCATGGCATAATATTTTAGATGGTAAGGTTAAGGCTTTACTGTTTTCTAAAATTACCGATAAATCTTATAATTATTGCATAAAGCGGTATTAAATAAAAGCTAATATTTATAAATGAGGCCTGATTCAATCTATCAAATAACGACACCATAATTAACATATCTTTTAATAAGCTCCCCTTTATGTTGAGTAACTTTATGGTACACAATACTAAAAATGATTATGAAACTATTTAAACCCCTCCTTATAATAATAATGATTACCGCTTTAGGCAATGCACAAACAAAACCTGATATACCCCGTTACACTAAAGTACCCACCGGCTATTTGATGGTTTTGCGCCAGGGAGATGATATACTAAAAGAGATTGAAGCAATAGCTACCAAAGAAAAGATACCCTCGGCCACTTTTACCGGGCTTGGTTTTGTGAATATTACCTTTGGATTCTTTGATTTTAAGACAAAGCAATACACACCTAAAGATTTTAAGGATATGGAACTGGCCAGCCTTACGGGCAGCATTGCCTGGCAAAATGGCAAGCCCTCAATACATGCGCATGGGGTGGTAACCGGAAAAGATTTTGCAGCTTATGGAGGGCATATATTAAACGGAACCGTATCTACAGGCTCGGTAGAAATTATGATAACCGTACACGACCAAAAGCTGGAACGCGTTAAAGAGGAGCGGCTGGGTGCTAATGTATTGTGTCTAAGTAAGTGTGAGGAGTAGTTATGGGTTCAGGGTTTAAGTTCAAATTATCTACAGAAACCTGAAAAACTATGTTATACCCGCTTGAATCCTGACATTAAACTCCGGCGGTTCTTTACATTTGAGTGAAGTTCAAACTTTAAACTCTAAACCTTAAACTTATTTCAATTTAATCCTCACAATCCTGTTTTGCCCTGCTGCAATAAGCATTTTGGCATCAGCAAATTGCAGGGTGTGCAGGTCTTTATCTTCCAGTATTTTTTTCCAGGTGGCGCCGCGGTCAAAGCTGTAAAAAACGCCGTTGCCGCCTGTGGTAACCAGCTCATTGCCGTTGCTGCCGGGTACAAACTGCACGCAGCTAATATATCCGGGGCCTGAGCCATCAGCCACCAGTGTCCAGGTTTTGCCGCCATCGGTGGTAAGTGCCTTGTTTTTAGTATTGCCTTCTGGTTTGGTATAATCGCCCCCGGCAATAAAGCCAATTTGCGTATCATAAAAATCCATGCTATAAGCGCCGGTAGCCTCGCCTCCTTTTAGTATGGAGTTATCATACACCTGCCAGTTTTTAGCCTTTTTATCTAAAAACAAGATATGCCCGTCTCTTCCACCGGTAACAATCCATATCTTACCCTCTTTAATTACAATGTTAGTATTGCTGGCCGCAAAAGCAGCCTCGCCATAGGCAAGTTTTGGGGTAGTAATGGTGCTTTCCTTAAACCAGGTCTTGCCACCATCCCTGGTGCGCAATAAATCAGGATAGCCGTCATGAGGGTCGCCAAGGGCAATGCCGTTATTACCCTCTATTTTAAGGCAGTCATAAAACACGGTTTTGGCGGTATCAGTATAGACCAGCTTGCTTTGTTTGCCGTCTTTTGTAATTTTAAACAAAAGCGCGGGTGATGCCACGTTAAGAATAAAAACGTCGGTAGCGGTTTGCGCAATGGCCCTAAATTCCGGATAAATAGTATCCTGGCTTGCCACGCCCGAAAAATCTTTACCGCCGCTAAGCGATACCCAGCCGTATTTGCCCTTGGTGCCCGCATACCATGCCTTATCTCCATCAATAGTAAGCGCGCGGATGCTAATGCTGTCGGTTAGCAGTGTATCTGTACTTAGGGTGGTAAACGATGGTTTATAACTTACTTTTTCCTCTTTTTTGCAGGAAGCGAAAAGCACGGCAATCAGCAGTAGCGGCAGGTATTTTTTCATATGTGGTTTTATGCTAAGATAGTAATTTACATTTTAAGGTGTAAGCACTTTTTAGTTACGTTTGCACTTCAAACAATTTGTATTACATGAAAATCATAAAATTACTGCTTACCATTGCAGCATGTTTGCTGTTTACTTTTGTAAATGCACAGGTAAAATACCTAAAATCTGAAGATGAGGCCCGTACCCTTTCTCAAAAAAGCGTAGTACTTTTTAAAGCAGGCAAAGTGGCCGAAAGTATTTCCGAATTAAAGCCATACTGGCCACTGCCCGAAAGTGAGATTGATGCCATGACCAGCAAAACAGTGCTTAACCTGGCTAAAGTAGACGAGCGCTTTGGTGAATTTCAGGATTATGTAAAAGTAAGCGAAGAGACCATTAAAGACACCGCCATAAGAGAAACCTATCTTGTAAAGTATAAATTTCATGCGCTGCGGCTTATTTTTACTTATTATAAAAACAACAACGGGTGGATGTTGAACGGCTTTGCCTGGGATGACAAATACACCGAAGAGTTTAAATAAAAAAATGCCATCAAAACTGATGGCATTTTTTGTATTAGCTTAGCTGCAAAGTAACTCAGCAGCTAAGAAGCTTTTTTAATTATTCATAGAGATAAGGAACTCCTCGTTATTGCGGGTCTTTTTAAAACGGTCGTTTATAAAATCCATCGCTTCAACAGGGTTCATATCGGCTAAATATTTACGCATTATCCACATGCGCTGTATGGTTTTCTCGTCAAGCAGCAAGTCGTCGCGGCGTGTGCTTGATGATGTAAGGTCTATAGCCGGGAAAATACGCCTGTTGGCAATCTTCCTGTCGAGCTGCAGCTCCATGTTGCCCGTACCTTTAAATTCTTCAAAGATAACCTCGTCCATCTTAGAGCCTGTATCAGTAAGTGCCGTAGCAATAATACTTAATGAGCCACCACCTTCAATGTTACGTGCCGCGCCAAAGAAACGCTTGGGCTTTTGCAGCGCGTTAGCATCTACACCACCACTTAGTACCTTGCCGCTTGCGGGCTGTACCGTATTATAAGCGCGTGCCAGGCGGGTAATAGAGTCAAGCAGTATAACCACATCATGCCCGCATTCTACAAGGCGTTTGGCTTTTTCAAGTACTATATTGGCTACTTTTACGTGGCGCTCCGCAGGCTCATCAAAGGTTGAGGCAATAACCTCTCCCCTAACGCTGCGCTGCATATCAGTTACCTCTTCCGGGCGTTCATCAATAAGTAATACAATAAGGTAAACCTCAGGGTGGTTAGCCGCAATAGAATTAGCTATATCCTTAAGCAGCATCGTTTTACCCGTTTTAGGCTGTGCTACAATCATACCCCTCTGGCCTTTGCCAATGGGCGAAAACAAATCGATTATGCGTGTAGAAACAGAGCTTTGCTTGCCGGCAAGGTTAAACTTTTCTTCAGGAAAAAGCGGCGTAAGGTGTTCAAAAGAAACCCTGTCGCGCACTACCTGCGGGTCGTGCCCGTTTATTTTAAGCACTTTAACCAAAGGGAAATACTTTTCGCCTTCTTTTGGCGGGCGCACCACACCTTTTACCGTATCGCCTGTTTTTAGGCCAAAAAGGCGTATTTGTGATGTAGAAAGATATATATCATCGGGCGAAGCCAGGTAATTATAATCAGATGAGCGCAGAAAACCATAGCCATCGGGCATCATTTCCAGTACGCCTTCGCTTTCAATTATACCGTCAAACTCATAATCTGCTTCACGGTAGTTGGGTTCTTTATGCGCCCTTGGCTCGCGGGGTTCCCTTGGCTCCCGAACCTCTTTAGGCTCCCTTGGTTCCCGAAGCTCTTTCGGTTCGCGGGTTTCACGCAATTCTTTAGGTTCGCGCAGTTCCCTTGGCTCACGTGGTTCTGCAGGCTCCCGCCTTTCTATTTGTGGCTGCGCTGCTTTAATCGGCTGGCCCTGGTGCTCCTGTTGTTGCATTTCAGCCATTCGTTTTTTGTAGCTTGGGTGGTTGGGGTTATTGGCGTTTGCCCTTTCAATCTGGGCACGGCGCTCTTCTTCAGTCATTTGCGGCCTTTGCTTTTGTGGAGCATCCGGCCTGGGGCTTTTATCTTTAACAGGTATAATTTTTATCCTGTCTTCTTTTTGCTGGGGTGTATCTTCGGCAACGGGCTGGGCCGGTGCAGGCTGTGCAGGCTCAGGTGTTTCTGTTACCGGTGCCGGGGCAGCCTGTACCACGGTGCGTTTAGCAACGGGCTCTTTTTTTACTTTTGTGGGCAGTTGCGCGGCAACTTCTTCCGGTTGCGGCGTTTCCTGCGGTGTGGCAGGCGCGGCTTCTGCTGCTTCATCGGCAGCATTTTTGCTTATCCTTATCCGTTTAGATTTAAGGGCGGGCTCAGCCTCGGCGGCTATGGGGGCGGTTTCTTCAAACAAGGGCTGTATAACGGCCGGATTTGCAGCCTGGTGGTCCAGTATCTGGTAAATCAGCTCATCTTTTTTTAGCCCCCTGAATTTATTTATCTTTGCTTTCTTAGCAATTTCCTGAAGCTCGGTAAGCTTCATTTCTTTTAATTCAGAAATATCAAACATGTAAATTTTGGTTAATTAAAATCTTAAAAAACAATAGTGTAATGCAGTAAGGGATTTTCTTTTTTTGCGGGGAGCACATTGCCTGAAGGAAATTAAGCAATTGTGGTTTGTATGGCAATATTACAAATATTTTTTTATTGCGCAATAGTATTTTTTTAAAAAGAAAATTTAATTTTGTGGAGCCTTAAAAAAGCAAGGATGATACAGAGAATACAAAGCGTTTATTTACTTATAGCCTTTATAGCCGGTGGTATACTGCCCTTTATGTTGCCTATCTTTATATTAAAGAACGGCAACGAGGTAATTACCATAGAGAATATTGCTTATGTAGTGCTTGATGTTTTTAGCGCAACACTTAGTATTATAAGCCTGTTTAGTTATAAAAAAAGAAAAAACCAGTTTGTTTTTAACAGGCTGAATATCATATTAAATTTTATTTTATTAGGGTTATTTGTTGCCCGGTGGCTAAATTTATCCGGAGATACGGAAGTATCTGAGAAGGGTATTGGGATGTTCCTCCCTATTATTTCTATCGTTTTTTTAAGCCTTGCAAACAGGGCTGTTAAAAAGGATGAAGATCTCGTAAAATCTGCCGACCGACTGAGGTAAACCTTTTAACTTAGTTTATTAGTGCGTTAAAAACCAGGGCCGCCAGCCCTGGTTTTTTTATTTATAGCATATAATTAACTATATTTATTTTCGTTACTTTACTAAAATAGAGTAATGCCGCCTGTATGTTTAGTAATAAAAGTAGAAAACAATGAGTAAAAAGGCAATCATCCAATTTTTTATTCCGTTGATTACAGTAACGTCTGTTTATTATTTTTTTCAAAAGAAGGAGTATTCTGCAGAAGCTCAAAACTTTATTGTTCATGCAGATACCGAAGAAGTATATGCTAAAATGCAGGGCCTTAAAAAAAGCATGAATGGCCGTGATTTTAAAAGGGTTTTAAAAGACGTTATTGCAAACAATGAGAACGACCTCCGGTCGCTTGAGGCAGCTTTAACCTATGCGGCAGAAGATACCTGCTGCGACTGCATTGATTTAATAGATAAAAAGATTGCTGCGCTTTCTAAAAAAACAGGCACTACCTGGCAGGTAAAAATTAGCGAAGGGGCATACAAACAGTATGGATTTAAAGATTCACTGGCATGGGTTACGTATAAATCTGATTTTATAGACTACAGGTTGTCAAAGCTCAGGAGTGCGTGTAATTCTCAGTAAAGTTGCCGCTGTCAGCTGTCTGCCTTCCGCTATACATCCATACTTATAACATGCGCGGGCCGGCCATCTTTGTAAATTTGCCCTATTATATGTGCACCCAGGTTAAACCAGGCAGTGCACTCATTAAGCACCCACGCATCGGCGCTGGCCACTACCCTTCCGTTTTGCGCCAGGTATTTATCGGGGTTGTTCTCCAAAAATATTTCCCAGTTAAATTTATTATCCGTTGCAATTTTATAGCACAGCGCCTTTAGCCTCCCGCTATTACTCACAGGCGTGTCAAAAATCCACACGGCCTTTTCGAGCCCAAGCGCCTGCAGGGCATTGCCCGCAATAACCAGCGCACGTTCTGTCTGGCTCACTTTTTTATATGTACCATGTACCGATGATATATCCCTGTAGCACCCGTCCAGCCCCCGGAAGACGTACCCACCCGAAAGCACTGTCTCCAGCAGGATAAGCACATTAAAACCGTCTAAATAAAGCGTTTTGCCTTTAAGCCCGGCGGCATCAAGCTCTTTGTCTTTTCGCACTTCAACTTCATGCGCAGAGCAGCCCATACCCTGCACGGCCATAAGCTGGCGTGCCCTGAGGCGGTAGCGGTTGCCCGCGAGCGCAAGCGATGACTTTGCTGAATAGCCCCTGCTGAGCAGGTAATACATATCCTGCAGCGCATGCATAAGTTTTGCGCGCTCCTTAGCGGGGCCAAACAGGGCTTCGTCTTCTGAGCTTTTGCCCCTGTTTTTACCATCCTGCGGTACCTGGGTATCCATAAAATTGTTTTTTAGTTTCAACTCTTGTTATTTTCTGAAAGCTGCTACCTCCTCAAAAATAGTAAAATAGCTACAGGTAGTAAGCAACCTTTTAAATATCTTAGCATCTACAGGGTACCAAACCACCTAATTATGACAAAAAAATTCCTGCCTTTGCTGCTTATCTGCAGCCTGCTTACATCGTGCGGCATTGAATATGATGGTACCACAAAAATTATTTTTGAAGGCACTGTAACCAATGAAAACGGCACTCCCCTGCCCAATATACCTGTGGCCATAAAGGTGACAGACGGCGACTACAGCGACATGAGCGGACGGGCTACCACCGATGCTGAGGGCCATTACCATGTAGTAACGCCCGGTGCAGAAGAAGAAGTGCGCTATTTATTACAAATAAATTATACCGGATATGACCAGGTGCCCGCTAATGCTTATACTACAACAACCTATTACAACATTATACCGCAGCTAATTAATGATTACCTCATAAACTTTAACGATACAGCAATATATACGGGCAACACCCCTGTAACGTTTTCTGTCAGCTTAAATAATGCATCGGGCAGCAACCTTGACGTTATAAAGGTTAATGTACTGGGGCTGGTTAAAGATGAGGGCATTGATTATAACTTTGCAACACCCCCTTTAGGTAGTACTTCTATTAATTTTTATGGTTATGATTATTTTCCGGGCAGCTATGCCGTGGCGCAAAATCAGCAACTTATAGTAAAATACATGCTTAGCGATGGCAGCGTGCACCAGGAGACTGTAAATGTGGGTGCCGAAGATATAACCTATACCATAACATATTAGCCATGAAAAAAACAATACTATTGCTGGCAGTGCTGTGCTTTGCCTCTAAAGGATTTTGCCAGATAGCCGACTGGGGCGCCGATGCGAAAAAAGAATATTTCAGGTTTTATTATGTGGTACCCGGCGCCATAGGCAATAATGTAATTGCCAAAGCAAATAAAGGCAACCTTGGCCTGGGTGTAGCCGTTACGGTATTTGCCGAAGATAATTATCACGCTATACTGGGTTTTGAAGCAAGCCATTATGATATAACCGATGTATCTATGGCCGGTAATGCTGAAAGCACCTATATAAGCAATGTTTATGCGCAGTTCTTATACAAGATACAAACGGGCCTTGAACGCGTTACGGTAAACCCAAAATTTGCCTTTGGCTACGTTACCATAGGCCAGCGGGCAGAACATAGCAGCCGTGGCCGCCAGCAGGGCATTAGCTTTAGCCCCGGTTTTGATGTAGATTTTAAAATTGCAGGGCCTTTGCGCATATTTGCCGGAATAGATTATACGCTTTCTTTTCCTGAAACGAACACCAATGCGGGTTATAAATCTTTTTATGGCACCATACAGCAGCTTAATGTTACACTGGGTATAAAACTATAAATACTATACCTGTAGAAATAGATTTATCACGATGCTGAGGGATGAGATTGTACCAAAAAATTTAGTACACAAATTTTTCAGCCCGGAAAAAAATATGCAAATGATCTAATTTATGAAAGAAGCCGGAAGTAAAATTCCGGTTTTTTTATGTCTCACAGTTATACATTTTAAAACGTGAAAACGCTGCTCAAAAAGTGAAATATTAGCACTTGCCATGTAAGAATATACGTTATAACTGGACAAATCATAATCTTATACTAAACCCAAATGCTTTAGTAGATTTTTTCATACATTCGGGTAACAAAAAATAAATCTATGGTTACCGCTAAAACTATTTCAAACGGCATATTGCGCTCTATAGGAATATTGGCCGCTATTTTTATAGGCCTGCTATTTTTGTATAAAGTTTCGGCAGTTATAACCTATCTGTTTGTAGCGCTTATAGTTAGCATGATTGCAAGCCCGGTAGTGTACTTTTTAAAAAGAAAGCTGCGTTTTCCGCACATACTTGCCGTAGTGGTTACCTTAGTGTTCTTTATCAGCCTTTTAGCAGGCTTTGTAATGCTTTTTGTACCGCTTATAATTACCCAGAGCGAAAACCTGGCATTGCTGAATATGACTGAACTTGAGCAAAACCTCAATGGATTAGTAACACAGGTAGACAGCAGCCTTGGCATTGATACACAGAAACTTATATCAGAATCTGACCTGACTAAAAAGTTTGGCCTGGGTTTTATTCCTACGCTTATAAATGACCTGCTGGGCATACTTAGCGGTTTTGGCATGGGCGTGGCATCCGTTATATTTATTAGCTTCTTTTTCCTGAAAGACAGGAAGTTATTTACCATTGGCGCAAAAAAAATACTCCCTGAAGCCCACGAAGAGAAGATATTGAACTCCTTCAGGAAGATAAATTACATGCTGAGCCGCTATTTTATAGGACTGATTATACAAATGGCGATACTTTTTGTACTGTATCTTATTGTACTACTGATATTTGGGGTACAAAACGCGTTTATAATTGCATTTATTAGCGCATTGCTTAATATCATCCCTTACATAGGTCCTATTATAGCATCTGTACTTACACTGGTACTTACAATGCTGGGGCATATAGGCCCTGAAACACAGGCCGATATGCTGTCAACTACGTTATACGTATTTATAGGTTACTGCATTGCTCAGTTTATTGACAATAATTTTAGCACACCACTCATATTTTCGAGCAGCCTTAACTCGCACCCGCTTGAAATTTTTATTGTAATTTTGGCCAGCGGATTTGTTTTTGGCGTGTTAGGCATGATAGTGGCAATACCGCTCTACACCTGTATTAAGGTGGTTGCTAAGGAATTCTGGCCCCGAAATCCCGTTGTTAGATTATTGACAAAAGACCTTTAAGATTGCTTACACAATTATTACGCCCTGAAATACAAGATTTTATACGCAGCCAGGTGCACAGTGATGTTACAAAACTTGCTTTACAAAAAAATCCGTTTCCGGATGTGGATTGGGCAGAAATAATTAACCAGGTTGCCGCAAGGCAAAAAGCTGAGAGCAAGCTACCTACGTGGTTTGCCTCACGAAATATTATATATCCTTCAAAAATTTCTGTTGAACAGACCTCTTCTGAGGCAGCGGCATTATATAAATCGGGCTTAGTGTCAGGTAATAGCCTGATAGACATGACTGGGGGCTTTGGTATAGACGATTTTTATTTTGCTAAAAAAGTTACCAGCCTAACCCATTGCGAACTGAATATAGAGCTCTCTGCCATTGCAAAAAACAACTTTAAAGTGCTTGGAGTAAGCAATATCGAATGCCTGCCGGGTGACAGTTTAGATGTATTAACCCTTACAGACAGGCAGTGGGACTGGATGTATATTGACCCCTCCCGCCGAAATGATGCCAAAGGCAAGGTTTTTATGCTTAGAGATTGCCTTCCAAACGTACCTGAACTGTTAGGGACTTACTTTAAGTATACTGATAACGTAATGGTTAAAACAGCGCCTTTGCTTGATATCACTGCCGGTCTAAGTGAATTGCATTCGGTTAAGGCCATACATATTGTAGCCGTAAATAATGAGGTTAAAGAACTGTTGTGGATATTACAAAAGGGTTATACAGGCCGGCCATTAGCTATTGCTGTTAACATTGGAAGAAATAATGTTGACGTATTTGAAAATCCAATAGGCAATGCAGCAATTGCTACTTACAGCCAACCGCAAAAATACCTTTATGAACCCAATGCCGCAATAATGAAATCGGGTGCCTTTAATGAAGTGAGCCGTCATTATAATATAGATAAACTACACCAAAACACGCAGTTATATACATCTGATAAGTGTCTTGATTTTGCCGGGCGAAGGTTTATTATTAATACTGTATTACCCTATCAGAAAAAAGATATGAAAACAATAGCGGGCAGTAAAATGAACGTAAGTGCCCGCAATTTTCCATTATCGCCACAAGAAATCCAGCAAAAATGGAAGATTAAAGATGGTGGCGATGTCTATGCATTTTTCACTACTAACCTTAATAACGAAAAGATAGTACTGTTGTGCAGTAAGGCATAATTACTTTACCGGTACAAGCCTGTAGATGGCCGCTGAGGGCTCTTCTACCGCAACATATATATAACCGTCAGGTCCCTGCCTAACGTCGCGCAAACGGCCGATATTTTTAAGCAGCTTCTCTTCTTTTATAACTTTATTACCCTCAAGGTAGCAAAGGTTAAGATATTTAAACCGCATAGAACCCACTAAAACGGCACCCTTCCAGGGTTTGTATACATCGCTCGTAACAAACGCCATGCCGGATGGCGCGATTGACGGAATCCAGTATAAAATAGGCTCCTGAATACCAGGGGCGGTAGTCTTATCAGTAATTATCTGTCCATTGTAGTTAATGCCATAGCTGGTAAGGGGCCACCCATAGTTTGTACCCGGATGGATAATGTTAATCTCATCTCCGCCACGCGGCCCATGCTCATTCTCCCATAAATCGCCGGTCCATGGGTTAAACGCCATTCCCTGGGGGTTACGGTTGCCGTAGCAATACAATGTGGTTGCTTTGCCACTGGCATCTTTAAAAGGATTATCGGCAGGTATGGTACCGTCATCTTTTATACGGTGAATTTTACCCAGCTGGTTGTTATCAAGGCTTTGAGGGTTTTGCTTTTCATTCCCACGCTCTCCTACAGATAGGTATATAAGGCCGTCTTTACCAAAAACCATGCGGCTGCCATAATGGTGTCGGGTGGGTGCATAAGGCAGGGCTTCAAATATAATTTGCTGCTTGTCAAGCTTATCATCTTTTAATTCAGCACGCATAATGGCTGTGGTGGCCAGTATTTTGTTACCTTCTTTCCTGGGTTTTGAGTAAGAGAAGTAGATGTACTTATTTTTGTTAAAATCAGGATGTACTACAATATCGAGCAGCCCGCCCTGTCCTTCGGCTAAAACTTCGGGTAAGCCCTTAATTTCCTGCTTTTTTTTATTTTTTATATTAAATAGTTTGCCCCCCCTCTCGGTAACCAGCATACTGCCATCCGGCAAAAATGCCATACCCCACGGCACACTTAAGCCGGTTGCAATTGTATCAAGCTTTACTGTAAGCTGCTCGCTCTCAAAAGTGCCGGTAACAGGCACCTCATCAAAGTTATATGCCTGCGTATTTTTTATACCCTTTAGAATATAAGTTGATAACTCGCTAATCTCCTTGGGGGTAAACGTTTCTTTAAATGCCGGCATTCCTTCATTAGCCCATCCATCCCTGATACTTTTTTCCAGGTCGGCCTGTTTATCGCCATGCTTCCACTGGCGGTCTGTAAAGGCATCCATTTTCTCACCATGGCAACCACTGCAGTAATTGGCATAATTTTCCTGTGGGGTTGCTGTAGCGGCCTCTACAGGCGTTACAGCAGTATACAGGGGCTTATTAGATAAAACTGTGGTGGCTATTGCTGCTATACCTATAAATAAAGGCAGCATAATGTGCTTTTGCATTTAAATTTCTTTAGCTTGATGTTTAGCCAAAGCTAATAATTTAGCTTTAATTAAAAAAACATTGTACATACTGATTAAAACAAAAAGAATTATTACGTACACTTTCAGTTTTAAAAAATTTCTCACGTACACTTTACGTACACTTTGGGGTAAAAATGTCGTGTTTTGTCATGTAAATGTAAAAATTTGTTTTGAAAATGCAATAGCCCGAAAATGAAAAAGCCCTGTATAACAGGGCTTTTAAGGCGTGATCACATCAGGATTCGAACCTGAGACCGCCTGCTTAGAAGGCAGGTGCTCTATCCAGCTGAGCTATGTGACCCTTAATCAGTAATAAAATTACTAAATATTTTAAATAAAAAATCCCGCATTTAGCGGGATGTTTTTTAGTCGGGGTGGCAGGATTCGAACCTGCGACCTCCTGGTCCCAAACCAGGCGCGATGACCGGGCTACGCTACACCCCGAAAAAGAAGCGGAGAGACAGGGATTCGAACCCTGGCAGCGAAAACTCCGCTGACAGATTAGCAATCTGCTCCGTTACCACTCCGGCACCTCTCCTCCTTTTAGCATAAAGGTTAACCCTTTTTTGCGGTTGCAAATGTAGCATTTTTATTTACTTACCTGCAACTATTTTTAGGGTTTTTTTATTTTTTTTATTGATAAAATGCTAAACATATTAGCAGCCAATACAATACAAAACAGATATTTTTATCGGATACACTTTAAAGTATTAATAAAATAAGTATCCGGATAATATTTTTGAGAATTGCTCTCACTCATCATTTCTTTCTTAATTGGATAATCTACTACTTCCGTAGCATATTTTACCCGTATAAAAGATATAGGAGATTGCTCTAAATCTTCCATAGAACCTACTGTAAAAACAAATGTTGCAGTAAGTACACGCAGGTTGTTTTGTTCAGTACTGTCATAAAGCAGGCCGCTGCACTGGTCTTCTGTTATGCTTATTAGTGTTACTATTTTTCCGTTAGCAAGCTGTATATATATTTTTGAACTTTTATCGATACAATATATTTTAGGAAATTCTTTGCTTTTAGCTAAAAGCTGAAAATCAAGCATAGGTATGCCATTGCTGTTGCTCAGCGAGAAAAACATAAATTGTGAAGTACCGCCAAATACTTTTTCATACATCATGTATTCTTTGGTAGACTTTATTTCCTGCCCGTCTTCGGTTTGCATTGTGTTGTACTGGCATTCTTCCTGAGCACTTGATATAGCGGCAACTCCAAGAAGTAGAAACATATACAATTTTTTCATAAGTAAGCTGATATATCATTTGTGATACAGGCGCCAAATATAATCAATTTAAGAGGCTGCGAAAGGTACTAAAAGAAAAAATCCTCCCTGAAATGAATCAGGAAGGATAAGTCATGATTTAATGCCCCCAAAAAATCAACGAGCAAATATAACATTAAAAACCGTATTAACAACCTATATTAACTTAAATTTAACGATAAAATTAATACAGCATAACATGCCGATGCTACATAACCTATAGTTTACTTATGTAGCTGCCAAACGGGTCTTTAAACTGGTACCCCTCACTAAACCTGTCTTTATTGAGTTTCTTATATTCAGATAATCCCCATAAAATAAATTCTTTCATAAAATACTGGTCTTCACGTGTGGTATCAGGCTGGTACTTTTGTATTAGCTGTTTAAGTGGAATAATGCTGTCCAATGCCTTTTGATATTCCCTGTCAGTGGCATCGTCCGTTATCTCAAGGCCGCTCTCGTTAAAAAACCAGTCTACAATTTCCTGATAAGGACCTTCCCCCTTCTTTTTCTCAAGTTTTTCTACCTTAGGAAAGTATTCGCCAAACAAGGTCTTGACAGCGCTGCCTAATAAAATCTCGGCAACGGCAGCGGCTCCCTCCTGCTCTCCTTCATATACCAGCTCTACCTTACCGGTAATAGCCGGGATAATGCCCATAAAATCGCTAAGGCGCACGGTGGTTTTATCCTGCCCGCTTTTAAGGGCACGGCGCTCGGCGGTACTTAACAGGTTTTCAAAAGCGGTAATACTCATACGGGCACTTACACCGCTTTTATAATCAATAAATTCACTTTCCCGTGCTTCAAACCCAATTTGCTCTAACAAATCTTTCGCCAAAGACGGCACGTAAATTTCTTCACCCTGGCGTCCATCTGTGTTGGCTTCCTGTTCGGTTATGGTGCGTGCAATTTTTATAGTTTCAGGGTAGTGCGTTAGTATCTGGCTGCCTATCCTGTCTTTTAGCGGTGTAACTATGCTGCCGCGGTTGGTATAATCTTCGGGGTTAGCCGTAAATATAAACTGCAGGTCGAGCGCCATTCGCACTTTGAAACCACGTATTTGAATATCACCTTCCTGCAATATATTAAACAATGCCACCTGTATGCGCGCCTGAAGATCGGGCAGTTCATTTATTACAAAAATACAGCGGTTAGCGCGCGGTATCATACCAAAATGTATCACACGGTCATCGGCATAGGATAGTTTTAGATTAGCAGCCTTAATAGGGTCTATATCGCCTATCAGGTCGGCCACGGTAACATCGGGCGTGGCAAGCTTTTCATAAAAGCGCTCACTGCGGTGCAGCCAGCTTATAGGTGTACCATCTCCTTTTTCGGCTATAAGCTCTTTAGCATAGCGCGAAATAGGCTTTAACGGGTCATCATTAATCTCGCTGCCTTCTACAAACGGAATGTATTCGTCAAGCAGGTTAACCATAAGCCTTGCAAGGCGTGTTTTTGCCTGGCCGCGAAGGCCCAGCAGGTTAATGTTATGGCGGCTTAGTATGGCACGCTCCAGCTCTGGTATTACGGTATTCTCAAATCCCCAAACCCCTTCAAAAACGGTTTGTCCTTTGGCTATTTTTTTCCTGAGGTTTTTACGTAATTCATCTTTAATACCCTGGCTTACATAGCCTGAGGCTTTGAGTTCTCCTAATGTTTTTATATTAGTCATAAAGTTTTTAAAGTCATAAAGTTTTTAAAGTTGATTGAAGCCTGAAACGTTCAATCTCTTGGTCAGCTATCTATTATTTTTTCTAAATCCTGAGAGGAATCTATTTTAACCTCTTCTTCCTGTTTGTTTCATAATCTTCAAATATCATTTCGCCTAATCCTTTAAGGCCGGTGTAAAATGCCTTGCCCTGGTTAGCCTCTGTAAACTGGTTAACAAAGCGCTGCAGGTATGGGTCCTGCGCAATCATAAACGTGGTTATAGGTATGTGCAGCTTGCGGGCCTGGGCCGCCATATTATAACATTTCTCAACAATATATTCGTCAAGGCCGTTGCTGTTCATGTAATAAGAACCATCGCTTTCGCGAATGCAGCTTGGCTTACCATCGGTAATCATAAAAATCTGCTTGTTGGTATTACGCTTGCGGCGCAGCAAATCCATAGCAAGTTGCAGTCCTGCTACTGTATTGGTATGGTATGGCCCCACCTGCAAATACGGCAGGTCTTTAATGGCAATAGGCCAGGCATCATTGCCAAAGACCAAAATATCCAGCGTATCTTTAGGATAGCGCGTGGTAATTAGTTCTGCCAGCGCCATGGCTACTTTTTTGGCCGGTGTAATACGGTCTTCTCCATACAATATCATACTGTGGCTTATGTCAATCATCAGCACAGTGCTCATTTGCGCTTTAAACTGGCTGTCTTCTACTACAAGGTCATTCTCAGTTAGGCTAAAAACATCGGCACCATTGTTTATCTGGGCGTTTTTCAGGCTTTCTGTAAGCGAAATGCGTTCAAGCCCATCGCCAAACCGGTATTCCCTAAATTCGCCGGTATGCTCATCGCCACTGCCGCTGTGCTTTGTTTTATGGTTGCCAGATCCGCTTTTTTTAAGGTTGCCGAAAATTTGCTTAAGCGCCTGCTGGCGAATATTTTGCTCCATCTTAGAGCTTAATGATAAACCGTTGCCGGAACCGTCAGGCTTTACTTCCTCGCGTATGTAACCCTTCTTTTTCAGGTCTTCAATAAAATCATCTACTGTGTATTCCGGAGTAGTAAGTTCATATTCTTTATCCAGTTGCCGCAGCCAGTCTATGGCCTCATCAAAATCGCCCGAAGTGTGGGTTATAAGTTCCGTAAAAATTTCAAACAGCTTATCAAACGGAGATACATTTGGCGCTTCATAGGTTTTAAAAATAAACCCTTTTCTTCTGCTTGTTTCCATAGCTATAAAATTACTACATAATTAAAGCAGCCACAAATTAAACTGTAATAAATTTTGTTAAAGATAGCCGTGTACTGTAAACCAAATATTTAGTAAACTTGCAACACTAACCAGACTAATGAAAACAAATAAACAAAAGCTTTTTAAACGGTTTCTAAAGGCTTTGGCAATTATCTTCATAATAATGAATGTAATTGCCATTTTCCATGCCTATAAATTTACCCATTTCTCTACGGAAGCTCAAGATAAAGTTATTGCTGATAAGCTTACCCCCGCCCAAAAAGCACGCGTGCTGTTTTTTGGGGTTAATAATCCAAGGCCGATTAACACCAAAAAGCCATCGGGGCCGTATGAAACTGTAACCTTGCAGAGCAATAAAAAAATTGAATGCTGGATTATTAAAGTAAAAAATGCCAAAGGCACCGTAGTATTGTTTCATGGCTACCAGGGAGATAAATCTAAACTTATAGGCGAGAGTGACACTTTTACCGCACTGGGATATAATACAATGCTGGTAGATTTTATGGGTTCAGGCGGTAGTGAAGGTAACCAGACCACCATAGGCTTTAAAGAAGCTGAACAGGTAAAAACATGTTTCGACTATATATCTAAAACCGAAAAGAGCATTTACCTTTGTGGTAACAGTATGGGTGCAGTAGCCATTTTAAAAGCAGTGGCTGATTATGGTGTAAAGCCAAAGGCCATTATAATAGGCTGCCCGTTCGGCACTATGTATAATACGGTTTGTGCGCGGTTTGATATTATGGGCGTACCTAAATTTCCTATGGCGGGGTTACTTATGTTTTGGGGTGGTACTACAAATGGTTTCTGGGCATTTGGCCATAATCCGGATGAGTATGCAAAAGCCGTTAAATGCCCTGTTCTTTTGTGCTATGGCCAAAAAGACAACCGCGTAAGCCGTGCAGAAATAGATACTATTTACGCTAACTTAAACGGTAAAAAGACTCTTAAAGTTTATGCTGATGCCGGCCATGATTTTCTTGAGGATAGTAAAAATACATGGCCCGGGGATATTGCACTATTCTTAAACAAAATTAATTCTTTATGAACAATATTATAATCCTCTTTACAATTTTCATATCATTTGCATCTGCCGCGCAAACGCGTGATGCATTATATGGAGAATGGAAATTTGAATCTGTTGCAGATGAGATGGGTGCAAACAAGGATAAAAAAGCCAGCGTAGCCGGATTGTTAGATGGTTATGTATATATTTTTTACCCCGACAATTATTATGAGGCCAATATATTATCTATAGCGGAGAAAGGTTCATGGTCATTGGCAGGTAATGAAATTACTACTGTTGCTTCTGCAGGTAAACCCGGTGTAATACTTGAAATACTTGCCTTTGAGGAAAATAAAATGAAAGTTAACGCAAACGGCCTGATTGTAAATTTAAAGCGTACAAAAATAATGTCAGTGCCTCAGGTTTTAATTAAGAAGTGGACTTTTGCAGGCACGCGTGTTGACCCCGATGATGACGAGTTAAGGGCTGGACCGAAGAACAGCTTTTTAGAACTTCGATCTGATGGTACCTATACCGCCGTGATAGGATCTGTTGATGAATCGGGCAACTGGATGTATGCCGAAGAAACCCGCACAATAAACCTTTCTAACCTTACAACTGCTAAAGAGTGGCCGGTAGTAACGTTTGATGAAAGCAGTCTTATAATTCGTATGAATACCTCAATAGCAGAATTTATATTCATAAATCCGTAGTTTACTTTTCATCAAGAAGCTGTTGTAATTTGACACGTTCAGCTTCAGGAAGCTGGGGCAATATACTTTCAAAAAATGATCTGTAGCCCTCTTTTTTAAGCAGCCTTCTTATGGTATCTTTTGCATATTTTACAAATTGCCATTTATGGTGAAGGGTAGCATTTACAAGATTTGCCCACACAATAGGGTCTGGCTTGCCAATGTAAATGAGGTTAGACAGGGCATTTCGGCGTACCCCGGTTTCATACCTTGGCGATGCATAGCTTTGCAGCTCCACATACAGGTCAGGTTTAACATCATCTTTATAATCTTTGGTAAGATAAGCCAGCGTAAGCCATAAAATGCGCAGGTTCTTATCATTAAAACCCACCCATCTGCTGGTTTTATCTAAAAGTTCCGCACGCCTGGCCTCAAAATTTTTATATACTACATTAAGCACAACCTCGCGCGTTACATAAGATGCGTCGTTAAGCAACGACCAGTATTCATCGGCAAAATTTTCCGGTATCACTGTAACGGTACGCGCAACTGCCTGTCTTAATTGTACATTGCCGCTTTGCATAGCTATTTGTAGCAATTCTGCTTTATCATTAAAAGGAACCTCTGCAATTTGAAATAATATTTCCTCTTTTACGGGATAAAAAGCATCCGACTTCATAATCTGCATAAACAAATCTTTATTTTCTGCAAAGGGCTTGCCCTGGCTTTCGCCTAATGCAATATACTGCTGCATAAATTTGTTTTTTGACAGCAGGGCCATAACTTCTTCAATTTCAAACCTCCCACTTTCCAGCCAGCGCTTTTTAAAGCTTTCTGTATCATAAGTGGGTACAGCTGCCTTTATCTCGTTTAAAAACTCGTCAGTAACCACATTTTTATACGCATATTTATCAAGGTATGTTTTCACTGCAGTTCTAAATGCAGTATGGCCCACTCCTTCGCGCAATACATGCAGTGCCCACGCACCTTTTTCATAATAAGATAAAGAGCTGGCATTATCACGCATTATAGGAATCGTGTCATTTTTTGACGCGCGCTGTATCTTTTCGGCAATTTCATACATTTTATAGTAAAAGTGATCTTCGCCATAAAGCTCCTGTTCTGCAAGCAACGCATAATAAGTAGCAAAACCTTCCTGTAGCCAGTGGTGTGAGCCGTTTTGCGCCGTTATAAGATCGCCAAACCACTGGTGGGCAAGCTCATGGCCGTTTACGTTTACATAGGTCCTGTCATTAAACCCTATTGAGTCTACAACAAAATCCTGACTAAAAATGGTAGATGTAGTATTTTCCATACCGCCATACAAAAAATCAAGGGCCGGTATCTGACGATATATGCCCCAGGGGTAAGATACGCCGGTTTCGCGTTCAAAAAAATCAAATATCTGCCTGCTATACCTGTATGTGGGTTCAAATTTCGCCACATCTTCATTTCGAAGGTAAAATTCAAGCGGCGTACCTGATGCGGAAGTTATTTCCTGTTTTTTAAATTTCCCTATAGCCATCATGGCCAGGTAGCTGCTCATGGGCTTATCCATCGCATAGCTCCATGTGGCTAAGTTGCCTTTTACAACTTTATCCTTAAGTTTTCCGTTAGAAATTACGGTATAATTTTTATCAAAGGTTACAGCAATATTAAATATAACTTTTTCATTCATATCATCAAAACTGGGCAGCCAGTGGCTGGTATATTTACCTTGCCCCTGTGTCCATATCTGATCATCATCGCCATCTTTAACAAAGTAAACGGTTTGCCTTGGCTGTGCAGAATAATTAAATTTAAGTGTGTTTTTACCTTTTTTATAACCTTTATATAATTTTAGCGCTTTTGCGCCTGCACTCCATTTTGCTTGTTTACCGTTAATAGTAACATCCGTAAACTGCATATTTTGTGCATCAATAAATATAGTGTCGGGTTTAGATAATACGTCAAAAATATACACAACAGAGCCTTCTACCTTTTTACTGGGTACATCTACCTCAAGATCAGCAGTAAGGCTTTTAAAATCCACCTTTTTATACTGTTGCGCAAAGCAACTGAAGGACACTAAAATTAAATACAGGAAACGCATCTTCAAAATTATTTTATTCAAACTTAAGAAATATAAAATGAATGCTCTTTTAGCTTAATTACAAAAAATAAGCCCCGTAAAAATTACAGGGCCAACTGAAAAACAATATAATTGATTATTACAAAAATTATCAGCAATTTACCGGGCAATCTGTACACAGGCCTAAAATATCTTTAATCAGTGCTTTATAATCTGATAGCTGTGTAGGTTTTACATAATAGCCATCTACTCCTAACTGTTGTGATTTTAATCTAAAATCATCGTTGTCTGATGTGGTTAAGAACATAAACGGAATATCACGCCCTATAAGGTCCTTATCATTATATATTTGCTCCCTTAGCTCAAAGCCGTCCAGGTAAGGCATGTTAATATCCGATAGTATCATAAATGGATTATGTTCGCTTTCTTTTAGAAAATCAATAACCATGGTACTCTCTTCAAATATTACCACACGATTATCAAGACCAATCTCATCCAGAACCTGCTCAAAAACCTCCAGTAAAATTTCCCATTCATCAGGATCATCTTCAACAATAATGATGTCGCCGTTCTTATTCATTTTCTTAAGGTGTAAAGTAACTTAATAATGTCAGTCAAATTTAACAAATTACATAATACCTATTATATAGTATTTTACAAAAATTGTTATAAAATTTTACAAAAATACAGGGCTACTACACCTAATAATCAATAGATTACCTATTTCAGTTTGGCCATATGCTTAAATTACCCAATTATGGGAACTAAGAATAGGATACAGTTTTATGAAAATATAACATTATCGTTGAATTGTATACTGATTATCAAGAAACAAATAACGGTTTCTATGAGGCTCTTTATAAGATTTTGCAGTTACGTTAAGTTCTATAATAACCATTTCTCCTTTTTTACCATTTTCTGACCAGTGCAATAGCTTTCCACCATTAGGATTAGCGGCTTTTATAAAATTAGCAAAGTATTCTTCACCAAGTTCTGAGGCCTTATAGTCATCATCTGTCCATGCAAAAACGGTATTGCTTTTTAGATTGCCCAAAAGGTATTCTATGTCACTGGCGTGAGATGCACCCTGCATAGGATCGGGCATTTTTTCATTTTGTTTTGCTGAAGCATCCTCTTTAATAACACCACCTGCAAGGCCCGTTTTAGCGTTGCCCATTTCGCTTTTCATAGGCGGGCGGGGCTTGCTGAATATGTAGGCATAAACAGGTTTATTTGCCGTTTGCCGGTGCATTTCAAGCCATTTCCAGGTGCTGTAAACAATAAATCTGTCGCTTGCAAGCGCAGTAGCCGATGTTATAACCTCCTGCTCTATAGTACCCGGATATAATTTTAACACCTCGTCGGCTTCATTGCCATACATTGTTTTTATTTTGCCGGCATAATTTTCCGGGCTTGGATATTGCCCCTGCATTAAAGCCTGGTAAGGTATCTCGGCAGATGTCCATCCCGCTAATAGCGGTACCTTGGCCTGTTCGCCTGCTGCAAAAATTTCAGCCGGAGATTTAGGTAAAAAATAACCGTCAACTACTGCTCTGGTAGCAAAAGCGCCCTCTTTACTGGCCTCGTCAAGCAACTTTTGTGCTGGTAGGGCACGTAGTGCAGCTATAGAGCCGGCATTAACTTTAGTGGCAAACGCAGTTCCATTTTTTTCATGCTCTGCCATAGGTATTGGTGCGAGTGTGGGGTTTATCATGCCCCCACTCTGGCCTATAGCGCCGGCAATAAGATCTTTAGAAAGGGGTGATGCCATTTGTGCGCACACTGATATACTTCCCGCTGATTCGCCTGCTATAGTGATACGCTCCGGGTCGCCGCCAAAGGCCGCTATATTTTGCTTAACCCAGAGTAGTGCCGCGTTTTGATCTAAGAGGCCGTAATTGCCTGATGCATGGTTAGGCGATTCAGCAGTAAGCTCCGGATGCGAGAAGAACCCAAAAATCCCTAACCTGTAATTAAGTGTTACCGTTACAATGCCTTTTTTTGCAAGGCTTTCACCATCATAGCGGTTTTCCGAGCCATCGCCGGCTACAAAACCACCCCCATAAAAGTATACCAGTACAGGCAGTTTTTCACCGGCTTTTTTTGCAGCAGTCCAAACATTAAGATACAGGCAGTCCTCACTCATTTTTGGCGCACGGAAACTCATATCACCAAACACTGCTTTTTGCATGGCATTATTGCCAAAGGTATCTGCCTTTCGCACGCCATCCCATGATTTAGGAGGCTGCGGGGCTTTCCACCGCAACTCTCCTACCGGGGGCTGTGCAAATGGAATACCCCGATATGTAGCTATTTGATCTGAAAGGTATATACCCTCAAGTATGCCCTGCGCCACTTTTACCTGCGGTGCCTTTTGCGCTATGGCAGGTACTATTGCCATCATAATGGCCAGAAAACTATATTTTAACCTCATTACTAACGTTTTTATGTATAAGTAAATATAATACTATTTTTCATCGCTTCATTACAAAACAATAATGTTTGAGTTTTTTACTTCTCCTATCATAAAAGTACTGTGTGTGCTGCCTATATGTTGTAATGTGGTAAGTTTTGTAACCATAAATTCGCGGTATTCTTCCATATTTGCTACAAAAATTTTTAAAATATAATCGTAGTCCCCACTCACATGATAGCATTCCAGTACCTCATCAAGCTTTACTACCTGCTGCTCAAATTTGGTTAGATATTCTTTTGTATGCTGTACCAGTTTAAGGTGACAAAACACCACAAAACCCCTGTTGACTTTATTGCGGTTAACAATAGCCACATATTTATTTATAATACCTTCACGCTCTAACTTTTTAACCCGTTCATATATGGCAGTAACCGAGAGGTTAAGTTTTTGTGCAAGGGCTTTTGTGGTTTGGGTACTGTCTTGCTGCAAAAGTAAAAGAAGCTTTTTATCAATAGTATCTAAGTGCATAGAAAAAATTTCAGGTATTAGAATTAAATAGGGTCCGGCGATTAAAATTAATCTATTAAATGCCAAAAATATAGATTATAAATCTATATAACATAGCAACTGTTGATTTTAAATTGAATTATGCTTCAATTTGTACTTAATGTTTTTGATGCATTATCAAAATAAGAAAATAAAAGCCATGGATACAAAGCAATTTAACCCCGCCGATAACATACAGGACCTACAATATTTTGGAGAATTTGGTGGTGTAAATCCATCAATATCAGATTCGTCTACGTATACTTTTCTTTCAGCAAAGACAATGTTTGATACATTTGAAGGCAATGCTGAAGGATGTTACCTGTATTCGCGCCATTCGTCACCCAGCAACCTCTACTTAGGCCAGGCACTGGCGGCTATGGAAGGTACAGAGACAGCAAATGTGTGCGCATCGGGTATGGGCGCCATTACCACTGCCCTGCTGCAACTGTGCAAAGGAGGCGACCATATTGTATCAAGCCGTACGATATACGGAGGTACGTACGCGTTTTTAAAGAATTTCATGCCTGCCTTTGGTGTTAGCACCACTTTTGCAGATATAACAAAACACGAGCTTGTAGAGGCTGCCATAACCCCACAAACTAAGGTATTATATTGCGAAACCGTAAGCAATCCGCTACTGGAAGTTGCTGATATCGCTGCACTGGCTAAAATTGCCAGAAAACATAACCTGAAGCTTGTGGTTGACAATACCTTCTCTCCACTATCTGTCGCTCCCGCAAAGATGGGCGCAGATGTAGTGCTACACAGCCTTACAAAATACATAAACGGCAGCAGCGATACTGTGGGTGGCGTTACCTGCGGGCCACAAAAATTTATAGATGACCTGCGCAATGTAAACAATGGCGCTGCCATGCTGTTAGGCCCAACCATGGACAGCCTGCGTGCAGCCAGTATAATGAAGAACCTGCGCACCCTGCACATCAGGATGAAGCAGCACAGCCATAATGCGCTATACCTTGCCACACGCTTTGAGCAGGATGGGCTAAAAACCGTTTACCCCGGCCTTGCCAGCCATCCAAGCCATGAGCTATACAAAAGCATGATTAACCCTGAATATGGTTTTGGCGGTATGATGACGGTTGATGTAGGCAGTCTTGATATGGCAAATAATCTTATGGAACTAATGCAGCACCGCAACCTTGGCTACCTTGCAGTAAGCCTTGGCTTTTATAAAACACTTTTCAGCTCTCCCGGTACATCCACCTCAAGCGAAATTCCGGCAGAGGAACAAAAGGAAATGGGCTTAAGCGACGGCCTGATACGTTTTTCTATAGGACTTGATAATGATATTGAACGTACCTATAATATGATGCACAGCTGTATGAAAGAGCTCGGCATATTAAAAGAAGCACTTTCTGAATTTTAGAATTTTACTTTAACTAACACTGATTGCTAATCCGCTAATACTTTTGTATTGGCGGATTTTTTTTCATAGTTTATTTATAATACGTATTGGCCATATCTTAAACCTGCAAAAGACAAATACTTTATTTAAATTCGCCTTTTAAAACTCTATTACAATGAAAAAACTATTATGGCTATTCCTGTTGTCAGGCGTAGCTGCAACAGCACAAAAAAACCTTACAATACAACAGGCCACATACGGCCAGTATCAGGATTTTGCCGTTAAAAGCCTTGTATCGCCCCAATGGAGGCCTGATACCCATACAATAACCTATCTGGATAATACCTATCAAAACCTTGTAGCACGCAGCGAAGACGGCAATTGGACTGAGAAAGTTTTGGTTACAAAAGATGAACTGGTTAATGCTCTGAAAAAAGATATGGGAGCAGATTTTAAACTGCAGATTTTTCCTGCGGATTATTCATGGAATGACCAGAAAACTTTAAAATTTGAAGTTGAGCATAAAGGTTTATCATCTATTGTAATATATAATATCGAAAACAAATCAGTTATAAATACTTTTCCTTTCATCAGCGGCAGTCAAAAATTCCTTTCTGAAAATGGGACATATTTTGCACATACAAATGAAAACAACATTTCGATTAGTAAAGCTTCAGAAAGTGATTTGTCCGATAAAATAACATCCGATACTGACAAAGGCATTGTAAACGGCTCAGATTATGTGCACCGTCAGGAGTTTGGCATAGACCGCGGCATGTGGTGGAGCCCTAACAGCGATAAGCTGCTCTATTACCGTAAAGATGAAACCATGGTAGCCGATTATCCTTTAGTGCAGTGGGGCGAGCGTATTGCAGAAGATAAGGAAATTAAATATCCTATGGCCGGAATGAAGAGTGAAGAAGTTACCCTTGTGGTATATGATGTAGCTACTAAAAACAAAATTACACTAAAAACTGAAGGCCCTAAAGAACAATTTCTTACATGCGTTACCTGGTCGCCTGATGGAAAACAAATATATGTTGGCGTGCTCAACCGTGAGCAAAACCATCTTAAACTAAACAAATATGATGCTGCCACGGGCACTCTTATAAAAACATTATTCGAAGAAAAGTCGGCTACATATGTAGAGCCCTTACATAATCTTGTATTTGTGCCGGGCCACGCTGACCAATTTTTATACCGTACAGAAAAAGACGGATATGAGCAGTTTTACCTTTATAACACAGAAGGTAAACTTCTTAAAAATCTGGGTTATAAAGATGTGGTGGTTACAGAATTTCAGGGCTTTGACAAAGAAGTTAAGAATTTATTTTACACAGGCACTGCAAACAACGGCCTTGACAGGCAGTTGTATAAAGTGGATATAAAAAGCGGTAAAACCGTTCAAGTTACACAAGGTTCCGGCACACACGATGTAAAAGTGAGTACTGATGGCGCTTATATACTTGATAACTTTAGCAACACAAATACGCCTAATGATGTTAATATAATCAGCGTAAAAAACGGTAAGGCTACTAATCTTATAAAGGCTGAAAATCCGTTTACAGGAAAAACAACGTTGCCTAAAATGGAGCTTGTTTCCATAATGGCTGCTGATGGTAAAACCCCTCTTAATGGACGTATCATTTATCCTGCTAATTTTGACGGTAGTAAAAAATATCCTGTTATGGTATATGTTTACGGTGGCCCGCACGCGCAACTGGTAACTAACAACTGGCTTGCTGGCGGTGGCCTGTTTGATTATTACATGGCACAGAACGGGTATGTAGTATTTACGTTAGATAACCGTGGCAGCGACGCCAGAGGACGCGATTTTGAGCATGTAATACACCGCAACCTGGGTGTTAACGAAATGGCCGACCAGATGAAAGGGGTTGACTACTTAAAAAGTAAAAGTTTTGTTGACCAGGATAAAATTGGCGTTTACGGCTGGAGTTTTGGTGGATTTATGACAACATCACTAATGCTTGACAATGCCAATACATTTAAGGTGGGCGTTGCCGGAGGCCCGGTATGCGATTGGAAATACTATGAAATTATGTATGGTGAGCGCTACATGGATATGCCTCAGGAAAACCCGGAAGGCTATAAAAACAACAATATTATTGATAAAGCAAAAAAACTACAGGGACACCTGCTGGTAATACACGGTGCCCAGGATAATGTAGTGGTGCAGCAGCACAGCATGCAGTTTATACAGGCCTGTATACAGGCTGGCAAGCAGGTAGACTATTTTCTCTACCCTACACACGAGCACAATGTAAGGGGCAAAGACCGCTACCACCTTAATCAAAAGATTGCCGATTATTTTAACACCTACCTTAAAAAAGAATAATTTGAGCGGGCTACATAAATAGTAAGACAGCTTCTTTATAGTTTGTTGATTACATTATGAGCTTCGCAATCAGGAATGTTAATCATAACTCCTAGTAGTGCCCTAAAATAATAAAGCTTCCTAAATTACTTTAGGAAGCTTTATTATTTTAATCGGTACAATTTATTTCTTGCTCCACTCTTTTATCGAGTCCTGGTTCATTTTAATATAATCAGGATTGTTTGCTTTTTGGGCACCGGTTAAAGAAAGTTTTGCCGTTTCAACAGCACCTGCCTTATCTCCCATTTTAGCCTGTATAAGCGATTTTTGCCTAAGTATATAAAACGGCGCTTCTTCGCCTTTAGGTGTTTTATCAATAGCCTGGTTTATCCATGTAAGCGCTTTATTAAGGTCAGCATTGCTTTGGTAATAATATTGTGCAGCGGCAAAGTAAGAGCCCTGTGTGGGGCCGCTCATGGCTTCCTCAATACTTTTAAGAGCTGTAGCTTTTGTAGGTACTTCAATTTTAAGAGCAACCATTGTTTTTTCCCATGCAATTTCCAGAAACCCATAATCGTTTTCCAGTGCATTCATGCCAATGGTAAGCGTTTCAACCGGGCGCGTAAGAAATTCAGGCTTAACGCTGGCCCTTACCACCTCTTTGCTGTCATCCCATTTTTCAGGAAGCCCCCAGTTGTTTGTATCATTATAAAGTATAACATCCCAGGTGTCGGCTTTAGGCTGCGAATAAAGCGCATAGTGGCCTGCCTTAACCGTTTTGCCCGCTATAATTACGTCGTCGCTAAAGGTAATGATAGTGTTTGCATTAGCGCCGGTTCTCCACAGGCGGCCAAAAGGTACAAGCTCTCCATAAACTGCCCTTCCGCGTGCACTGGGGCGCGAGTAGTCTATTTTAACTGTTGTAAGGCCCACTGTCTGCTCAATAACTGCCTTGGGGCTGGCCTGGGGCGTTTGTATTTGTGCAGATGATGTTGCCATAAAAGCAAACACTACAGCCGCTGTAAGAAATATCTTTTTCATGATACTGTTTTATTGTTTTAAGTTTGTTGCCGCGAAATTAGTAATAATAGCTATTACAGTTGTTAAAAATTATTAAAATTACTAAAGCAAGGCGTTTTGGTATGCTACCTGTTTAGTACCTTCACTACCTAATTAATGTTTATGATATATTCTGTACATACATTTCAAAAATTGCCCATACCGCTGCAACAAGCCTGGGATTTTATGGCCGACCCAAAAAATCTGGCAGTTATAACACCACCTGCCATGGGCTTTGTAACTAAAAGTGGTGATGAGCGCAAAATGTTTGCGGGGCAAATAATTACTTACACCATAACGCCCTTGTTTGGGATAAAATTGCAATGGGTTACAGAAATTACACATGTTGCAGATAAACAGTTTTTTGTAGACGAACAGCGTTTCGGCCCCTATGCCTTTTGGCATCATAAGCACTTTTTAAAGGAAATTAAAGGCGGTACCGAAATGGAAGATGTAGTACATTACAAAGTGCCTATGGGAATTTTAGGCCGGTTGGTGCATCCATTCCTGGTAAAGCCAAAGCTGGATGAAATTTTTGCTTTCCGCCATAAAAAACTTGTGGAACTGTTTGGTGAATATAAAGGATAGTTATGGTTGTATTCTGGTTTAGGCGTGATTTGAGGATTAGTGATAACACGGCATTGCGTGAAGCTTTTGCCAGTGGTGAAAAAGTGCTCCCGGTTTTTATATTTGACAAAAACATTCTTGACGAACTGCCTAAAGATGACGCGCGGGTAACGTTCATCATGTCACTTTTACACGATATCAATAAGGATTTGAAGCAGTATAATACCTTACTGGCAGTGTTTTATGATGAGCCTGAAGCCGTGTATAAAAAGCTACTGACTAAGCATAGCGACCTAATTGCCCTCTATGCAAATCGCGATTATGAACCCTATGCCCGCAAGCGTGATAAGGCCATTTATGAAATGCTTGCCGAACACAATATACCTTTTAAAAGCTTTAAAGACCAGGTAATTTTTGAGAAAAATGAGGTGGTTAAAGATAATGGCGAACCTTATGTAGTATATACACCTTACAAAAACCGCTGGCATCAAAAGTTTAAGGAGCTTACAATCAGGGTACATCATATGGATTTAAAGCCTGAAAATTTTGTGTCACATGATTATCCATCCCTTACGCTTAAAGATATCGGCTTTATAGAAAGCGCTATTAAGCCGGTACTTTATGATGTTTCATCCTCTCTGGTGGAAGGCTATGAGGGTACGCGCAACTTTCCGGCTATTGACGGCACGTCGCACCTTAGCCCTTATCTTCGTTTTGGTGCTGTAAGCATCAGGCAGATTGTAAAGAGCGCCTTAGCGGCAAAAAATCAAACATTTTTAAATGAACTGGTGTGGCGCGAGTTTTTTATGCAAATACTTTGGCATTATCCACATACTGTTACCCAAGCCTTTCGCCCTAAATATGATAATGTAAAATGGCTCTATAATGAGGCCGAATTTAAGGCCTGGTGCGAAGGCAAAACAGGCTACCCTATAGTCGACGCAGGCATGCGCGAACTCAATGCTACGGGCTTTATGCACAATCGTGTGCGAATGATAACAGCCAGCTTTTTATGCAAGCATCTTTTAATTGACTGGCGTAAAGGCGAGGCATACTTTGCCGAGAAGCTACTCGATTATGAACAGTCAAGCAACGTGGGCAACTGGCAATGGGCGGCGGGTAGCGGCGTAGATGCGGCACCCTACTTCAGGATTTTCAATCCGTCTGAACAGGTTAAAAAGTTTGACAAGGACTTACAATACATTAAAAAGTGGGTACCTGAGTTTCAGGATGCCGGCTACATGCCAATTGTTGACCATAAGGAGGCGCGCGAAAGAGCGCTACGAGTGTATAAAGAAGGAGTTAATCAATAAATAGATAACAGCGGTAATCAGCTGTCAGTTCTCAATATTTAAGGCAGTCGCGAGATAATCTCATAATTAAGCTGTCCAAAATCATTAACCAGCATGTTGGCATTTTTGGTATCCTGAGGCAGGCCGTGGTCACTTTTATAACCTATACAATATACCCCGGCGGCATTTGCGGCTGCAATTCCGTTAGCACTATCTTCAATTATTACACATTCGTGTTTTGCAAAACCTGATTTTACAACGGCTTCCTCAAAAATGGCAGGGTGAGGCTTAGAGAACTCAAAGTCTTCGCCGCTTATTATTGCATTAAAATAGTGGTGGAGGTTAAAACGGTTAAACACAGCGTCTATCTTCCTTTTAGCTGCAGAGGATGCCAGCAGCAACTTCATACCATTGTTGTGCAGGTCTTTAAATAAGTCTTCAACTCCGGGCATCAGCTGCAGGTCAGTAGCTTTATCAAAAACTTCGTAATAATATTTATACTTTTCGTCAAGCAATTCCTCACGCGTAGCGGTAAGGTTATATAAGTCCTTCAGCTTTTGCATATTGTTTTTGTCGCTGCTGCCTATAAAAGTTGCATACACATCATCAGGCACCGTTATGTTAAGCGACTTAAATAGTGCGCCGTTGGCTTTATAACCTATGGGCTCAGTATTCACCACTACCCCATCCATATCAAATATTACGGCTTTTTTCATAAATTTAGTTTCGAGTTTCAGGTTGCAGGTTTCAGGTATATTTAAAGTTGTGTGTACATAAGAGTAAGAAACCTGAAACTTGAAACCTGAAACTTGAAACCTGAAACAAATTAAACTATTTAATATCCCTTATCCTTTCAAAACTCAGCTGGCTAAAGTCGGTAATTACTTCATCTGCTAAAGAGGTATCCTGTAGCGTATCTTCTTCAAATTTATACCCTATGCAATATACGCCGGCTGCTTTGGCAGCTTTTACACCATTTGTACTGTCTTCAATTACAATGCATTCATCGGCTGTAAAGCCAGATTTTGCCACCGCCTCTAAAAAAATAGCAGGGTGCGGTTTAGAAAATTCAAAATCCTGCCCGCTTATTTTGTGGCCAAAATATGGGTTAAGCCCAAAACGGTCAAACACACGCTCTATCTTTACTTTAGATGATGATGAGGCCAACAGTATAACCATACCGTTATTAAAAAGATCGACTATCAGGTCTTTGACGCCGGGCATGAGTTCAAGAGTGGCATCGGCATCAAAAGCCTCGCAGTAATAGTCAAGGCACTGGTCAAGCAATATCTCTTCAGCTGCTTCAATACCATAGATACTCTTTATCTTCTGAATAATGTTCTTGTCAGAATTGCCAATAAATGTAGCATACACATCATCGGTAACATCAATTCCCAGCGATTCATAAAACTTCATGTTTGCCCTGTGGCTAAGGGGTTCGGTGTTTACCACTACCCCATCCATATCAAAAATTACTGCTTTTATCATTATATTTGGTTCATAGTTTAAAGTTAAAGGTCAAGTCAGCAGCACTGTTGGCAATCCGGAAATTTGAACCTTAACTTTACACCAGTTCTTTTACTATCTCTGCATTTAGTTCATCAAAGTGACTTATTATTTTGTTTGCTTCGGCAAGATCCTGAAGTTTAGAATTTTCACTTTTATATGCCACGCAGTAAATTCCGGCATCTTTTGCGGCTTTGATACCATTAGTGCTGTCTTCAATAACAATACAGGTGCTAACATCAGCACCCGCCAGTTCAGCAGCATTTAAAAATATCGCGGGGTCAGGTTTAGACTTCGGAAAGTCTTCGCCGCTAATTTTGTGCGTAAAATATGGGTGAAGTTCAAAGCGGTCAAACACTTTTTGTATAGTAACCTTGGAAGCAGATGATGCCAAAACAAGTTGCAGCCCACCGGCATGCAGATTTTGTATCAGCTCTAAAACACCCGGTAGCAGCTGCAAATCTGTCTTTTTATCAAAAACAACATTAAAAAAATCACGCTTGCTTTGTATAAGAGCCTCAATTTCATGCTCCAGCTTAAATGCGTCCTTTATTCTCTGGTAGGTATTTTTAGTGCTCAGCCCGGTTAGCGTTGCATAAAACTCGTGCGGCACTTCTATATTAAGATCCTTAAAATGTTCATGATAGGCAAAGTAGTGCAATGGCTCGGTATCAACAATAACACCATCCATATCAAAAATAACTGTATTAACCATTATGTATTGTTTAAGCTCAAAAATACAATTTCCTGCGCTATCACAAAAGCCATAAGGTCATATATTGATTATTAATGTGATATGCACTCTTCGGCACATTCCCGGCAAGCCTTTGCACACTCGCGGCAATGGATATGGCGTTGGGCAAATTTTTCGCATTCTTCGGCACATGCGGTACAAATATCGGCGCAAAGCCTCATAACATGGTGGTTAAATTCGCTTTCGCGTTCTTCAAATTTAAGGCACGTAGCGCAAATTTCGGCACAATCACGGCAAAGGCTTATGCAACGCAAATGCTCCTGACTAAGCATTTTTATACATTGAGTGGCGCACATTTCGCATGCGGCAAAACATGCCAGGCAGGCATCTATCATAGATTCATTTTTCATAATGATTTCATTTAGTGGATACTATTCTAAATTTACGATTTAGAAAAATTCAGGCGATCAATAACCTGTTAAAGATTTCTTATAATTTAAATAGGCCGCATTAAACCTTTTATCCTAAATTTAGTCTTACAAACAAACGGTTATACACTTTGCAGGACGAAAAAGCTTTTGTAGCGCAACTATTAAGCCCAAATACACAGCAGGCAGCCTTTAGGCAGCTTGTAACGCAGTATAGTAGACCTTTGTATGGCCATGTGTTAAATATTGTACTAAGCCATGATGATGCCGATGATGTGCTGCAAAACACTTTTATAAAGGTATTTCAGAACCTGAAGAACTTTAAAGGTGAAAGCAAGCTGTTTTCCTGGATGTACCGTATTGCCACTAACGAGGCACTTACCTTTATAAGCCAAAGGGCAAAAAGAGGTGGTGTTACCAGCGAAGAAGTGCAGCAAAAAGCGGTATCGAACCTTCGGGCTGAGGAGTACTTTGAAGGCGATGCACTGCAGCTAAAATTACAGCAGGCAGTAGCTACACTGCCAGAAAAGCAACAGTTGGTTTTTAAGATGCGTTATTTTCAGGATTTAAAATATGATGATATTTCTGAGATAGTAGGCACATCTGTAGGGGCGTTAAAGGCGTCGTACCATCATGCCGTAAAAAAAATTGAAGATTACATAAACCACAATTAAACCATTTGCAATTATTTAAGTCTTAATGCCATGAATGAGTTTAAATTAAATGACGGGCATAAATTAAAACCAGGTTTCCGTACACCACCTGATGGCTATTTTGAAGCTTTTACCGAGAAAGTAATAGCTCAATTGCCAAAGCCGGAACCCAAGGTATTGCCGCTATACAGGCGAAAACCGGTATGGCTAAGCGTGGCTGCCATTTTTATACTAATGCTTGGATTTGGTATATTTTTCAGGTCGATGCTATTTACACCACAAACCGCTCAGCCGGATGCAGAAGCAATTGAAAACTACCTTGTATATCAGCAGGGCATTAGTTCTTATGACCTGACGCAGCAGCTTGACCAAAAAGATATAGAAGAGCTTGAGGCAGCTATTGATGTAAGTGGCATTAGCAATGAGGCCATATTAGACTACCTGACATATGAAGATGTTTACATAACAGAATAACACTATGAAAACTAAATTATTATTACCATTATTTTTGCTTGTATCGCTTGTTTGTTTTGCACAGGATGACCATAAAGAAAAACACGAGCAGATTAAAGCATTAAAGGTTTCTTTTATAACTACCGAGCTTAGCTTTACGGCAGAAGAATCTGAGAAATTCTGGCCTGTTTATAATGCTTATGAAGAAAAACAGTTTAAAATAAGGCATGATAAGATGCGCCCTATCTTTAAGAAGATCAAGGAAACCGGACTGGATAAAATGACCGAAAAAGATGCTGCAGGCTATCTGGACAAGCTTGAAGCTGCTGATGAAGAACTGCTTAACCTTAGAAAAAAGCTTGTAGCTGACTTAAAACCTATTATTGGTTCGGCTAAAATACTGAAGCTTAAAAAAGCCGAGGACGATTTTAATAAAAAGCTCCTCGATAAATTTAAAGAGAAGAAACAATAACGGAAGGAAGCAGCAATGCTTCCTTTTTTATTAACAGCATATAATAAGATAGTTGTAAGATATTTTTCTTAGCTAAAGTGGTTTTTGTATCTTAGCCCAATGAAACGATCAGGCTCTGCCGACTTACCCCTGCATGGTGGCCAGGTGCCCCTTTGGCTGTCTGAAAGAATGGCAAAGCTTGGCCTGGCTATTGTAGAAACTATAGCCATGGAATTCTCTACGAGTGAAGTGATTTCAAAACTGGCTAACCCTTTTTGGTTTCAGAGTTTTGGCGCAGTTATGGGTATGGACTGGCATTCATCAGGTATAACAACCTCTGTGCTGGGCGCCCTCAAAAAGTCAGTAAATCCTCATTCTAAAGAACTTGGAATATATATTTGCGGCGGCAAGGGCAAACATTCTGCTAAAACGCCTGATGAACTTATAACTGTAGGCCAGCGCACAGGGCTTAATGGAACTGATTTGGCGGGGCTTAGCCGGCTAACCGCTAAGGTAGACAATACCGCCATACAGGATGGTTTTCAGCTCTACCAGCATAATTTTATTGTAAATACACAGGGGGACTGGTGTGTTATACAGCAGGGCATGAACAATTACACGTCAACTGCACGCAGGTACCATTGGCATAGTAAAGACCTTCAGTCATTTGTAAATGAGCCGCATACTTTTATCTATGGGCAAAACCAGGGGCAAATTTTAAACCTGACAGCCAATGATGCAGCTACAGCAAGAGAAAAATCGCTGCTAATTTTAAGAGAACACCCTGATAAGATATTAAAAGAAGTGAGCCATCTTGTGATGCCTAACCATCATGATGTAAGGATGAAAGACGTAAACATGAAGCGGCTCGGCGCCATGTTATGGGTAGCGCATGAAAACAGGCCTGAAGATTTTGAAGACCTCCTGATGCTGAAAGGTATGGGGCCGAGAACAATACAATCGCTCGCGTTAGTGAGCGAAGTTATTTATGGCACCCCTACCCGCTTTGATGACCCCGCACGGTTCTCTTTTGCGCATGGCGGTAAAGATGGACATCCGTTCCCGGTGCCTACAAAGGTGTTTGATGAGACAATAAATACGCTCCAAACCGCTATAAACAGGGCGAAAATTGGCAATGGTGATAAAATGCTTGCTATACAAAAACTGGGAGAAATATCCCGTAATGCTGAAAAGGATTTTGAGCATAATGTGAATAATGACCAATTTGATGAGCTAATTCAAAAGGAACGCAACGAGTCATACAAATATGGCGGCCGAACTATCTTTGGCCTCGCAAAACCTCCAAAAAATAAAGGCATTGACCCTGGCCAATTACAGCTTTTTTAGCTCAATGTGCTCCCCTTCGTTATCGTCTTCATTTTCTTTGGCTTTATGAAAAATTCTTCCAATCAATACGTTAAGCCTGTTTTTATAATCGTCTATAAGCCACTCCCGGTAGTTCTTGGTAGTTTTAGACAGTAGCTTAGCATACTGTTTAACACGATATTCAATATCCGGCTCCAGATCTTTAGCCAGTTTTCGTGCTTCGGTTATGGTATCACTATTTTCAATACACATAAATGCATGCTGACGAATAGAACTTTCAATCACGGTTTTAGGCTTTAGTTTTTCATCTGAAGCCTTTTTAAATTCGGCCTCAACATCAAAAACCACTTCCATTGTTTTCGCAAATTTAGCCCTTACGTCATCGGGCATCACATAAACATGATAACTCTCTATTTCAGAGTCAGTACGAATGTTTTCAAGAAACTGTTCCGGATTTTTAAATATATAATGCCAGTCAACCGGATCGCTCCAAAGCCCAAAACGCTGGGCGTTATTGCCCAGGTCAATTACTGTAAAATAATCTTTGTGAGGCAGTTTGCGGGAGCCGCGCCCTATCATCTGGAAATAAAGTGTTAGCGACCGTGTTGCACGGTTAAGGATGATTGTTTCTACCGTGGGCTCATCAAAACCTGTTGTAAGTATTGATACAGACGTTAATATGGCATCCGGCGTTTTTCTGAACCAGCTCAATATCTTCTTCCGCTCCATATCAGGTGTCCGGTTGTCAAGATGTTTTATAGGAAGACCCGCCGCCCTGAATGTTTCATAAACATATAGCGATGTATTAATACCATTGTTAAAAATAAGCGTCTTTTTACCCTGAGACCGAAGCATGTAAGATTGCAGCAGGAGGTCCTGCATGATACTCCTGGAGTAAAGTTCATCTGACGATGATACGGTATAATCACCATTGATACCCAATTTTAAAGATGTTAGCTCAACATCATAGCCATACATCACGGCATTGGCTAAAAAGCCTTTGTCAATAAGTGATCTAATAGGCTCACCTACAATAAGCTCGTCATACGTTTCATACATTGGCAGTTCAATGTTAGAACTTAAATGTGTGGCGGTTACACCTAAAAAGAGCGAGTTTTTAAAAAAAGTAAACAGTTTACGAAATGAATTGTAATGCGCCTCATCTATTATAACCAGCCCCACATTATCCATGTGAAACTTCTTGTCTTTCAGCCGGTTATTGAGGGTCTCCACCATAGCTACATAGCAGCTGTAGTCGTTATTATAGGGCAGTTCTTTAACAGCACTGTCTATAACTGTGTTTCGCACCCCAAACCCTGTGAGCATTTGCGATGTTTGCTTGCTAAGTTCAATCCTGTGTGTAAGTACCAGCACTTTTCGATTATATTTTTCAATAAATCTGCGTGCTATTTCACTAAATATCACAGTTTTACCACCACCCGTAGGTAGTTGGTAAAGCAGGTGATAGTTGTCAGGTTTGCCTTCAAACTTTTCAAAAATTGTGTCTATGTCCTGTTGCTGATAACTGTACAGTTCTTTCCTTTCCCCTTCTTCTTCGTGCATAATGGCCGTTGCTAAGCGCCAAAAATATAGATTTTACCTACATAAACATGTTTAAAAAATCTTAATTATTAACGATAAACTAAAAATAACATGATTAATTAATACTTAAAGAACAATGTGGAAAGACTACTCAAAATAATTTCCGTCTATCGCGCCTTGAACATTACTCAGCACAGATTAACCTTACCTCATCCTGAATATGATTATATTTAAAACTTACTTTAATTGTTATAGTGGGAATCAAGAAGAACATGGTGCCTAAAACTGTACACGGCACGATGTGTATCCTGGTGCAGAAGCCAACAAAGGCACTTAAACATTTTGATGTATACATGCATTGGCTTACATTAGCACCATTAACCGCTATACCATGAAATTTCGTTTGTTGATCCCTCTTGCATTACTGGCGCTGGTTGCCACCTCATGCATGTCTTTAGCCCTTAACGTTATGGGCATTTATAAAACCGATGCTGAGATACGCGTTGTACACAATGGTAAAAAGACGGTTGCGTACATACCGATGAAGCATATAGGCCCAAAAGAATTTTATGCCGATGTAAAACACTATGTTGATTCATTGCAGGCAGAAGGATATATTGTATATATGGAAAGCGTAAAGGTAACTGACTCGCTATCTCAGGCTCAAAAGGATACCATGAAGCTCAAGCTGCGTAAGTTAACGGGTGTTACTATACGCAAAGAGGGCTACCTTGACACCCTTAACCACAAGCTCATGGGACGCAATTTTAAAAATAAGCGCGGGCTTATTAACCAGCCTAAATACAGCCTTTTGGGTGTAGATACAACAACGGCCCGTGTAGTAGATGTACCCATGAATGCCCTTATAAAAGAATATGAGCGCAGATATGGTACTATAGGGCTAAATGATTGTGATTTTTGCACACCGTTTGAAGAAAAGTACAAGTGCAATAAAGAAAAACACTCACGAGCTAATGAGATGATTTTGAGTTACCGAAATAAAAATCTGGCAGACGCTATAGTGGCTGATAAGCATAACAAGATAGCCATATTATATGGCGCAGCACATTTTACCGGTCTTGTAAGCGATCTAAAAGCAATAGACAGCACCTGGACCTATGTACCTTAAATTAAAGATTAATGGACGTTTAAACCATTGCTTCGCCGAACATACAACAATCAAAAAATTGACATCAAGAAGATGCACCGCCACTTCATAATTTATAAGCCCTGGGGCTACCTAAGCCAGTTTACCTATAACCTTAAGCGTAATAAAAAGCTGTTAGGCGAATTGCATGATTTTCCGGATGGCACTATGGCTATAGGGCGCCTTGATGAAGATAGTGAGGGCCTGCTGCTGCTTACTACAGATGGCATGATGAGCGAAATTGTACGCAGCAAGAAAGTAGAGAAAGAATATTACGCGCAAGTAGACGGGCTTGTAACACAACTGGCTATCGAACAATTGCAGCAGGGTGTAGAGATAGGCTTTAACGGCACACGCTATGTAACAAAACCCTGCAAAGCGCTTATATTACCGGCACCCCCTGCTCTACCCACGCGCAGCAAAAAAATTCGCGATGAGCGCCATGGTCCCACATCATGGATATCTATAACCGTAACAGAAGGCAAGTTCCGCCAGGTGCGTAAAATGACATCGGCCGTTGGGTTGCCTACGCTGCGGCTGGTAAGGGTGCGTGTGGGCAATGTGCAGCTTGATACTTTGCAGCCTGGCAGAGTGCAGGAGGTAGATAGTTTTGCTGTATGATTTCTGTAGAAAGTTTTGTGAAAATTTTACGTAAAAATCGATAGACAAAGTACTAATTTTAGGTGTAACTAACTTATTATGCTTAAAAAATACATTTTATTACTACTGCTACCTGTTGCTGCATTTGCACAGGAAGAACCCATTGAAACCGACAGGCCAGACCAAACCGAAACGGCTGCTATAGTTCCTAAAGGTATGTTTCAGGCGGAGACAGGATTTTCACATAAAAAAACGGCACCGCATGACAGTGAATTTGAACTTCCAGAAACCCTTTGGAAATTTGGCCTTAATAACCGGCTGGAGCTAAGGCTCATGACCACGGTACTCTACAGTAAAGCAGCTGACTCTGCTGCATTTGGGCTTGAGCCGGTAACCGTGGGCCTTAAAGTAAATTTATGGGAAGAAAACGGAATGCTACCGGAAACGTCACTTATTGTACACATGAAATTACCCAAAGCAGCATCAAAAAAATTTGAGGCGCAGTACCTGCCACCCGAAATACGGCTGTTGTTCCAGAATGAAATCAATGATAATATAGACCTTGGTTATAATCTGGGTGTAAGTTGGGATGGACAAACTGCTGAACCTGAATATGCCTACACCTTTTCGCCAGACTTTAAAATGACCGACAAAGCAAGTGCCTACATCGAGTCTTTTGGATACATTCCAGATGCAAAGCATGCTGACCATTGGATAGATGGGGGATTTAAATACCTGATTACTAAAAATGTGCAGATTGACCTTTCAGGTGGGTATGAATTATCTTCACATCAAAAACACCATAAATACTTCGAGTCGATAGGTTTTTCTTTCAGGATATAACACATTAGTCTATCAACTCTATATTCTTAGCATATTACTCATTATCAGGTAGTTTTAAAAGAAATATATAAATAAAGGCTATGATTATATCCCCAAATTTGCGAAGTTTGTAATCTAATCAGATAAACACACTCCTTTTGGAAAGTACGGTACTTATACTGGCGGGATTTATAATTGGTACATTTGGCACACTTATAGGCGCAGGGGGAGGCTTTATATTGGTACCGCTTCTGCTTATTTTTTATCCTGAACTTGGCCCTGAGCTTATTACGGCAATATCTATGGCTGTGGTATGTGTTAATGCCATATCAGGCACTATAGCCTATGCCCGCTCGGGCAGGATAGATTATAAGGCAGGTATTGTGTTTGCACTTTTTACAATACCCGGTTCCATATTGGGTGCGCTGACTGTAAAGTACATTCCACAAAAGCTCTTCAATTTAATATTTGGCATTTTACTATTGGTACTTGCTGCTTACCTGCTTTACAAAAATCGTGCAAAGACGCCACAACTTGCTTTATATACCGGAGGTAAAAATTTTAAGCAGCATGTACTTACAGACCGCGATGGAATAACGTATAAGTACTGCTATAACAGCACTGTAGGCAGTGTAGTAAGTGTGCTGGTAGGCTACATATCACCACTGTTAGGCATTGGCGGCGGCATTATACATGTGCCTGCCATGGTAAACTGGCTAAAATTTCCGGTGCATATAGCCACAGCTACATCGCACTTTATATTAGCTGTTATGGCAACAGTAACCGTATTAACACACACAGCTACAGGAACGTATCAAAACCCGGAAATAGTGCATATGATATTGTATCTTGCTATGGGTGTTGTGCCGGGCGCACAACTTGGCGCATATTTTTCGCATAAAATAAAAAGCCATATTATATTGCAGGTATTATCATGCTGTATGGTTTTAGTAGGTATACGTATTTTAATTAATGTACTTTAAAAACGTATTAATTGCTTATTTTTGGCAAAAATTAAAAAATGAAATTTCAGCACCGCCTTGCTTATTACCTATTCGGCCTCTGCCTTGGGGGCTTTTTAGTCGCATTTATATTTACAGGGCGTGGACAGGATTTTTGCTACCTGCCTAACTGCAGGGTGCTAAAAAACATACGCAGTAAAGGTTTTACAATATCTGATGAAGCAAAAGCAAAGTTTGCAGAGCAATGGGTAACAAATGACGATGTAAAAAAAACGCTTGAGTATGGCGACGTAGATTTTAACAAAAGTAACAAGCCACGCAAGGGAGGCGGTAAATTGTATTTTATTGAAGGCCGAAACGCTAAAAATGAAACTATTACAATAGAGGTCTTAAACTATGAAAATCGTGCTGTTTTACAGAATATAAAAAAACAGTAATTTTTTCATCAATTCTGTTGTAAATATAAATAGTAAATGTATATTTGCACTCGCAATGACAAACAAAAACAGTCTTTGAAAGTTATTGTCAGATTGGGGCGATTAGCTCAGTTGGTTCAGAGCATCTCGTTTACACCGAGAGGGTCGGGGGTTCGAATCCCTCATCGCCCACCACAATTAAACTTTATATCATTATAAAGTACATTAAAACAATGAAAACCTGCAAGTTACGGCTTTGCAGGTTTTTTATCTTTACCCCTGCACCATCAAAATTTACAAAAATGGCCATAATTTATGGCACATTTTTTGGCACTCACAAATTTTAAAAAATGTGCCACAGAAATCGATGTAACATTTTGATTGTCAACAGGTAAACTTGCTTAACGACTTTGATTTAAAGACGCGATAATTCTATTGATTTTAAAATATTGAATTAAGGTCAAAATTTGCACAAGGTGTTCGATTGTGATCCCTGACACTTCACAATTTAAAGATTATTGAAATCGATAATTTCTTCAGTATTTATCTCAATACATTTGACTCCGATAAATCACCAAACTACAATTAATTTGTGAAAAATTTTATAAATTGATTGTTAGAACTTTAATGTCCAATATTTTAACTACATTCGGGATCAACAAATAATTAAAGAAACCCTTTGGTTCAAGTGGCGAGGGTTTTATTAATGTCGCGATCATGAAAAAAACATTACTAACATTTTTTATCTTTTTCACTTTTTACTTTACTCATGCCCAAAAGGAACTTTGGGGTGTAAACAAGGGCATAGATAACGGCAACCCAAATTCCACCGGATATAAGGGAAATATAACCAAATATGATATTAATGGCGAGAACCCAAATATAGTGCATGAGTTTCTGGATTTTGCCACCGGAAAAACTCCTAAAGGCAAATTGTTTTTAGCATCTAACGGCAAATTATATGGAATTACAATCGCCGGAGGAAATACTCTTGGTGGCGTTATTGCAAATGGAAACGGTGTTCTGTATGAATATGACCTGATTTTAGAAAAATATAGGGTTGTACATTATTTTGATGTACAGGCTCCAAGTGCTATCTATGGTGCCGGTGTAATAGAACCGGTAACAGGAAAGCTTTATGGCACTGTTTCAAATAAGGTGTTTAGTTTTGATTTAGCAACCGAAATCTTTACTTTTCTAACAGGAGCTGCGGGATACAGTATAGATAGCGAATTATTTAAAGCATCTAATGGGTTTTTATATTGTACAACCAGAGATTCATTTTGCCCGGGAGCTAATTCTATAGGGCCTAATAACTTTGGCACTATTATTAAAGTAAATATTACCGCTAATAGTGTACAGCAAGTATATCAATTGCAATGTAGTGGAAGTGAAGGTAGTAGGTTTAGCGGTGAATTTATAGAGACAACCCCGGGTAAACTAATTAATATTACAGACGGAGGGGGTAACGCCCTACCCGGTGATGGGACTGTTTTTGAGTTTGATATCAATACAAATACGTTTACAAAGAAAATCGAATTTGATGGAGACAATTTGGGCAGCGGGCCACAAGCCACTTTTAGCGGAGATAATGGTAACCTATATGGAGTTTGTTTAAACGGTGGCATTACCTATGTAACACTCAATGATGTAACCTACACTGAGCACAGGGGTACATTGTTTGAATATACACCTGCTACAAATACTATTACTAAATTGCATGACTTTGGAACTCAGCAAAGCCCTCAAGATTATTTTACGGGGGCAAATCCAAATTATATTATGAGGGCATCGTCAGGCAATTATTTCGGGATTTCCTCATACGGGGTTTTTAAGTTTAATCCTGCCGATAATTCTGTAACTATGCCCATACCGTTTGGCACTCCTTTACCTCCTAATGCAAACGCTACTGAAACTTTAATAGAGGTATGCCGTAAGCCCTCATATCATGAGTTTGAAACAGACATCCTTAATCCATGTGAGAATACTCCTTTTAGCTTTGATGTGCAAAATACCAATGCAACATCTTATACCTGGAAAAGAGATGGAGAAATTCTAACTCAACAAACAACAGGTGTTTTAAACATGCCAAACATTACTGTTTACGATTCTGGCAATTACACCTGTGAGATGATAAACGAATGTGGTATAACGGTTACCATGCCTTTGCACGTTACTGTAGGCTGCCTTGACATTGATGAAATGGCGGTTTATAAAAATCACATTTCATTATACCCAAATCCTGCAAAAGACATCCTAAACATAAAATTGCCTGAAAATAAAAATTTAAAGTTAATAGGATGCACGATTTCCAATATGCTTGGGCAGGTGGTATTAGAGAATTATGGTGAAAATTATCAAATAAATACAGCTGATTATTCAACAGGTTTGTACAGCATAATCTTAAGGACAGATAAAGGCAATTGGTTTGGTAAATTTATAAAAGAGTAGTTCAGACTGAGTTACTACATTCGACTCAATGAAATTAGTTGTCCTCTTTTAAAATAAAAAATTTAAAGTAGCGAATGCTACCTCTAAGATTTTTATCCTGCACTTGGGGCAAGGTGTTATACTGAGACTCCTGATACTTCACTACTAAAACTCTTCAGAAAACTGAAAAGTTTTTTAATTTTTTCTACCTATTTACAGGTAATTCCATTAAAGGCAGGTATCGGCCTTTATTAGATGATTCTATTAAGCTTGTTTTTATGAACCCCAACTTTGCATAAAAATTTTCGGCATGCGGATCAGATTCCAAAACGACTTTTTTAGCTTTTGTTCCCTTAAGCCTCAGCAAAAAGTCGTTCATTAAAAAGCGGCCAAATCCTTTACCAATATGCTCTGGCAGAACAAATAAATTATCCAGTACTACAACATGCTCCTCTTGAAAGAAGAAGGAATAATAACCTAAAATTTTGCCGTTTTCGACTAACTTGTATACAGAGTTAATTTCAATGTATGACGTTGTAATGGTTAGAATGTCAGTCCATCGTTCCATTTGCACAGATGAGTAACCCCAAAAGGCTTTAGAGCTTTTAGTAATTAGGGTAAGCACTTCACTATCGTTTGTATGTGCTGCTTGTATATTCATGTTGAAATGGATCTTTAAAATCGGTAATTCATAAATAATATTATATTTTATATCAAGGTGATATAAATTTAAGGGTTAGAGTGCTTCCTCAAGGTTAAACTTTACAGCCTGGTTAGTAACAGGGTGTATAAATTCGAGGCTGGCCGCATGCAGGTAAAGCCTGGCCGCCCCAAGGCCATACAAATCATCGCCTACAATAGGTGCATCGAGCCCCTGCCCGTGTGCGGCATGAATGCGCAACTGATGCGTGCGGCCGGTAAGCGGCCAAAAGTGTACTTTAGTAGTTGTTTCACTGCGGGATATAACTTTCCATTTTGTAATAGCCTTTTTACCAAACTCAAAACATACCATTTGTCTGGGGCGGTCATCCAGGTCCCCCCGCAATGGCAGGCTTATTTCGCCTCCCTCCTGCTCCAGTATTTTATTTAACACTGCTGTATAGCGCTTAGTTACGGTGCGCTTTAAAAACTGGCGCTGTATGTGTTTGTGTGCCTCTTTAGTTTTGGCAACCACCAGCAACCCTGATGTTGCCATATCCAGGCGATGAATAATAAGTGGCTCTATGGTGCCAAATTTGTATTTTAAACGTGAGTAAACCGAATCCTCTATTTGTATACCCGGAACCGAAAGCAAATCGGCCGGTTTATTAACCACCACAAAGCTATCATCTTCAAAAATAATTTCAAGCTCCTTGCCCTCGCCTGGGTTCAGTAAAAACGGATTATCATCTACAGCAATACTTTGTAGCATGTGCTCCAGTATGGGCTTGCATTTACCTGTACACGCCGGATAAAACTGCTTGTGTCTCCGTATTTCTGATTTTGGAGGTGCCCCCCACCAAAACTCTGCCATGGCAAGTGGCGTGTAACTATTTAAAAAAGCATACTGCAACAATTTTGGTGTAGCGCATTCACCGGCAGCAGCAGGTGGTTTACCAAAAACGGAGTTATTAAAAATAGCATAAAGGCTTTTGGTTTTACCATGAATGTTTAAAAAAGCATACTGTTCAAAAAGCTGTTGCTGCAAAGCACCTGATTTTTCTTTACGTTCTGTTTTTAAAGCCTCAATTGTAGTATCATAATGTGCAAGCTTATTTTTTATTTGGAATAACTGCTGGTCCCATTTATTAACCAGCACATTAAACCGGTGCTTATCATGCAGGCTGTGCTTTATCAGGTGGGCTTCTAAAGCGGCATAATCTTCAGCACTGAGAATATTTTTTTGTTCAGAGCGCTGTCTCTTACGTTCTTGCCTGCCAGCCTTCATCTCTTTTTTAAAAGCATCAGTTTCAAGATCAGCCTGCGCAGCTACTACTTTAAATTCATGCTTAAGATCCAGGTATTCCTTATTTGTTTCTATTTCTTTAACCCTGTCATTAATACTATTCAGTATGTATTGTTCTTTCAGGAAAAAACTGTCTTCAAGAAGCATATCAAATACAGGAGGTACAAATTTATCATGGTGGTTAGAGCCTGCCAGCTTACCCGAGAAAGCTGATAAATAACCCAGCCTGCCATTTGCATCCTGAACCACTAAAACGCCAAACATTTTGCCGATTACAAGTCCTTCCTTACCTTCTTCAAGCCCAAAATTATGATCGAGCCCGGCTTGGTTTTCAAGATAATCCTGCAACTCTGCAGCTGCAATTTTTGCTAATGCATGCGGTTCATAAAAAAAAGGGAATGTAAAACGCTCTGGCAATGCTATGCCATTAATAGCGGTTTTTGAAAAGTAAGTGATGCTGTTTGGGTTGTTACTTGACACGTTTGCTTATATTCTTGTTTAATGATGCGAAAATAAGCCATATTATTTTAGGGAAAGCGTAAGCAAACAATTTAATGTTTTTTAACCAAAAGCAACTCATAAAAACCCCCCATTTGTTTTATATTGCTGTAGCATAAGAACCTTATTATGGATGATGATAAATTTATCTTCTGCCTTGAGGCTGTTGATGATGTAGAAACAGACAGTACTACAGAAGTGGTTAAAAACCTGGAGCAGCTGGCTTTTGAGCAAGGTATAGGCAGCATTTATAAAACCTGCGATACTATAGAGGGACTGGAAGACAGCCTGAATGCATTACTTTACAATGACCATAATTTTAAAAATTATGAAATAATATATTTAATAATGCCGGGCGAAGAAAACAATATACGCCTTAACGATTATTATTATAGCCTTACAGAAATAGCGGAGCTTTTTGAAGGCCGCCTTAAAGGGAAAACATTGCATTTTGCAAACGCTAAAGTTGTAAACCTTTCCAGCGATGAGGCTCAGTATTTTTTAGATGTTACCGGCGCAAGGGCCATATCCGGTTATGGAGAGGCTTCATATAAAGTAACCAGTACAGGACTTGACAAGGCATTTTTTAGCCTTTTTGAAGACGATAATGATGTAGTTAGCATTGTAAAAGAACTGCACGAAAAGCATTACGCGCTTTGTAAATTGCTTGATTTCAGACTATATTATTAAATATAAAGCACAAAAAACCGCCACGAGGGCGGTTAATTTATTATATGCAAACTGGGTGCTGATGCGCATTACATCTGCTGATAGCCTTTTATTTACTGGCAGGTTTTATGCTTATAGCAAAGCCTCCGCCGGGAGCAACATATATTTCTGATATTGTTTTCGAAGATAAATTTAACGATTTAATTTCGTATTTCTGCGGATTTTTATTCCAGCTTGCATCTTTTGAATCAGCATAAATTGTAGCCACATATTTTCTGCCCTTTGGCAGAAAATCAAAATTGATTTTTGCCGTGCGTGCATTCTCATCGGTTATGCCGCCTACAAAATATTCGTCTTTGCCTTTTGCCTTGCGGGCTATAGTAATATAATCGCCCGGCTCAGCTTCCAGCACGTAGGTTTCATCCCAGTCTACGGCCACATCTTCAATAAATTTAAAGGCATCAGGAAAACGCTCATAATTTTCAGGCAGGTCGGCCGCCATTTGCAACGGGCTGTACATGGTAACATAATAGGCCAGCTGCTTGGCAAGCGTGGTGTTAACGCGCTGGTTGCTGCCGGTGCCATAATAGCTCAAATCGGTCTGGAAGATACCTGGGGTAAAATCCATAGGCCCACCCATAAGGCGTGTAAAAGGCAGTATGGTGGTATGCTCGGGCTTAAGGCCACCCATGGCTTCAAACTCTGTGCCGCGGGCACTTTCCTGTGCTATCCAGTTTGGGTAGGTGCGGTTAAGGCCTGTAGGGCGCACGGCCTCATGGCTGTTTACCATAATACCATAATCGGCGGCGCGTTCGGCTACGTGTATGTAGTGGTTAACCATCCACTGGCTGTCGTGGTGCTCGCCGCGCGGAATGATAGTGCCCACATAACCGGTTTTCACGGCATTGTAACCGTTATCCTTCATAAACTGGAATGCCCTGTCTAACCTTCTTTCATAATTTGTGGCAGACGCCGAAGTCTCGTGGTGCATGATGATTTTTACACCTTTGCTTTCGGCATATTTGTGCAGCATGTCTACATTAAAATCAGGGTAAGGCGTTACAAAGTCAAACACTTCTTCTTTCCAGTTGCCTATCCAGTCTTCCCAGCCTATGTTCCAGCCTTCCACCAATATCGCATCAAATCCATGCTTAGCGGCGAAGTCAATATATTGCTTTACCCTCTCGTTGGTGGCACCGTGCTTGCCGTTTGGGGTTAGCTTGCTAAAATCATCGGTTAGCTTAACGTTGTTTTCTTTGCCATATGCCCATGTGCTGCGACCAGCCACAAAATATTCCCACCAAACACCTATATATTTAACGGGTTTGATAAACGATACATCTTTATATTTTGTGGGTTCGTTAAGGTTAAGGATTAGCTTTGACGCTAGTATATCGGTAGCTTTATCGCTAACCACAATAGTACGCCACGGAGATGTTTGCGGCGTTTGCATATACCCTTTATTACCCACGGCATCGGGCGTAAGGTGGCTGCTCAAGGTCAACGTTGCCGCATCTACGTTAAGCTGCATAGCAGGGTAATTGATAAGGCCTGCCTCGTGTATGTTAATGTAAAGGCCATCGGGGCTTTTCATCATACTGGGTGTTTGCACCGATGGGTTTGCAATAGGCTGCTGTGCGTTTATTTCAATAGTGGCCTTTTTTTGCAGTGCCGGTATTTCAGATATTTTAGAGGTGGTATACGCATACTCGTTAGTATCATAATCGCCGGGAATCCAGAATACCTTATGGTCGCCCGCCAGTTTAAACTGCGTGTGCTCTTCTTTTATGATGAAGTAGCTTAGCCCGTTTTGCTTTGGAAATTCGTACCTGAAACCCAGCCCATCGTTAAAAAGCCTGAACCTTATGATGATATAACGGTTATTGTTTTTAGCCTGCGAAAGCGTAACCGCCAGCTCATTATAATTGTTGCGGATGGTTTTTTGCTCGCCCATTACCGGCTCCCAGGTATCGTTAACCGATGCCTGCGCAGTGTTTGTAACGGTAAAGCCATCTGTAAACGAAGGCGCATTCTTTACCTCTACACCAAGGGTACTCTCCTTTATTACCGGCTTATTTTTATAGGTAAGCTGGTAGGCGGGCACACCATTTTTCAAAGCAAACTGCATTGAAAAATTCTTATCCGGCGAGGTAATGGTTTGCGCCGTTACCAAAAGCGGACAAAGGGCAATTAATAACAGTAAAGTGGATTTCAGGCTTAAATTCATGATATAATAATTAGTTTTTTAGTATCAGGTATTGGTAAGGCGCAAGGCTAATGTTTGATGAAATGCCCGCCGGGCTGCCTGTTAAGGCATTTGTCCAATTTATGGTACTAAGCGGCGCAGGCAATATGTAATTGGTATTGGCATTGGTAAGATTAGCAATAACAAAAACTCTTTCACCATCTTTTTCCATAGTAAAGGCGCTCACGGCATTGCTGCTGTAACCGGTATAATCGCCTTCTTTAACAGCTTTACTGGTTTTTCGAAAGGCTATCAGATTTTTGTATTCAGCCAGCATATTGTTATCCGGATTGGCCCAGTTTATAGGCTGGTCGTTAAGAAAATCAATACGGGGCGCATATCCTATTTCCTGGGCATTGTAAATCATCGGGACTGATTTCATGTAAGATGCCACCGCAAAGGCTGCCATCGAGCCCTGGTTACCAAATATCTCTACAGCTGAACCATCGGTATTATTTACATCATGGTTAGTAATGTAACGCACTATGCGCCAGTTATCATGATAATTATTAGCATATTCGGCAGCATTAGCATCCTGTAATGATGTTGCCGGGTTATTATCTCTAAACACACCCTCTAAGGCGCCAAAGAATCCAAAGCCAAAGGTGTAATCAAACCCGGCTGTAAAGTGGTTTACCCTTGTGCCTTCGGCCAGCATGATAAGGTGTTGGTTTTTTTTAATGCCCCTGACAGCCGTGTTTGCCTCAGCCCAAAAGTTCTGCGGTACAAAATCGGCCGCATCACAACGGAAACCGTCTATGTTTGCATTATAAACCCAATAAGCCATATTATCTATCATAGCAGCACGCATATCGGCATTGGTAAAGTCAAGCTGTGCCACATCATTCCAGTTGGTGCCGGGCGGAGGTGTAAAGTTGCCCTGGGCATCGTGCACATACCAGTCAGGATGTTCTGTAATCCAGGCGTTATCATAAGAAGTATGGTTGGCCACAAAATCAAGCACCACAGCCATATCCATAGTATGGGCTTCCTCAACCAGGGCGCGTAGATCTTCCAGCGTACCAAAATCTGTATTAACGGCCTTGTAATCTTTAACCGCATAAGGAGAGCCTGCAGCTCCTGCCTGATTTACCTGCCCAATGGGGTATATAGGCATTAGGTATACCACATTTGCCCCCAGGTCTTTTATATATCCAAGTTTCTGCCTAACCCCGTTAAGGTTACCATCAGGGCTGAATGAGCGTATATTTACCTGATAAATCACGGCATCATGAGCAGCCGGCATATTAGCGAATGCTGACCCGTATTGTTCATAGCTAAACGTTTGTGCCCCTGCTCCATTATCATCGCTGCACGATAAAAATGCCAGTGTAAGCACTAAAAAAAACATTTTATGTAGTTTCATCTTTATTTACTTTTTTATGTATAATAATGGCCGCACCCCTCCTGTATGAGTGAAGGGATACTAAAACTCAACCCAAAACCTGTGTTTTAAAAGCCATTAAATTTATTAATTTAAGGTTAGGCTGTATGCCGCTGTGGCAGGGTCTGGGTTTACTGTAAAAGTAACGGTATAATTACCGGCTTCAGTTACATTATGTGCACCCTGATTATCAAAATACATTATATTTCCGTTGGTATCTGTGCCATAGTTCACCGTCCACTGGTTATTAAGCCTGAATTTAAGCGCACCTGCGGTAAGGTTGCCTGTCCACGTCCACTGCCCGTTCTGGTAATCCCAGGCCATATCAGTATCAGCATCCCAGCCCCCTGGAGTGGCCGTGCCTATTATGCCAAATGAATATGGTGTTAGCGTATAGGTTAGCATATTAAGGTCTACCGTTACCTGGTAGGTACCGGCAGCGGGTGCAAACAAATTGCCATCTGCCATAAAAGCAATGCCTCCGCTGCCGTTAGGGCCATAAAATTCTTCCCAGTTTGGTGTATTTGTAAATTTGAATTCCAGCGCGCCATCAGGAAAATTAACCAGCCCCTGAAACACGCCCGCATCTATTGCATGAAGCTGGGCAGCCGTGGCGGGATCCCAGTTTTGATACTGGCCCGGCACATAAAGCACGCTTTGTGTTATTACCTGAACAAACGGTGTTACTGTTAGCACCATTGCTTTAGAATATACAGTGCGGTCCATAGTAGCGCTAACACGCACTACAAGCTCTCCTGCAACGTCCTGCGGCAAGCCAAGATTCATAGCCAGTTCATTAAGGTCAGCGCCATGAAAGGTTTTGCTAAGCACTTCCTCCCCTACCGTAATAGTAGTGGCATTTGCCCATGCCGACGTACCTATGGTATCGGCAGGCACATCAAACTGCAGCGCATAGGTAACCGGAGCATCTACCGGAAACCGCAGGCGCGGCCATGATATGGTAGTTACTGACTGGTATTTATTTTCGGGTGTAAGCACTACGGTAGCCGGTGTAGCTTCCGGTGTCTCATTATATTGAATCTCGGCCAGGGTGGTAAGCGCATCATTATCTGAGCATGCTGCCGCCATAAACACCAGTGTGCAACCTGCTATTAGCCTTTTTATATATTGTTTCATGATAAATCAAATATTATGTTAGTAACCGGGGTTTTGCTGCAGGCTGTGGTTAGCATCCAGGGCAGATGTAGGTATAGGGAAGAGCTTTTTGAACTCCTGCGAAGCACCCCTGAACAGGTTAGGCTGAAGGAAGGTTCCAAAACGAATCATATCCTGCCTGCGGTGGCCTTCAAAATGCAGTTCAAAAGCGCGCTCGTTATAAATATCCAGGAGCGTTGGGGTGCCCGCAAGGCCGCTAAGGCCGGCACGTTCCCTTACCTGATCTATAAAAGGCTTTGCTGCGGCGGCATTGCCCAGGCGCACATTGCACTCGGCCATCATCAGCAATACATCGGCGTACCGGTAAATAGGAAAATCATTGCTTGCCCCTCCGCCATCCATGGTTCCGGCTGGGTAAAACTTAAGGCAGCGCACACCGGCCATAGGTGGTGCACCCGGGTTATCGAGCGAGGGTACATCCAGCGTATAATTAACGCCACCACCCTGGTCGCCCACTAAAAACTGGTTTCTGCGGTGGTCTGCCGGGTCAAACTTCTCAAAATAATCTTTCGGGATTATGGTACCGTTCCAGCCGCTATAGCCAAACAGCGTGTTTGCGTGTGGCCCGTATAGGGTGCGCACGCCATATATATTGCGCGATACCACATTTACAGTAGCAAACATTGAAAGTATAGTTTCATCTTCGGGGTTTGTATCTCCAAACAACTCAAAATATTTATATCCGAGCGGGTTAGATGCATCGGCTGCGCCACTGTGCAGTGTGTAGCCGCCCTGCGTTACCACCTGGCAGGCCGCAAGGCACTCCTGGTAACGCGGTGTGCCGGTGTAGACCTCAGCATTAAGGTATACCTTAGCTAGGAACATATAGCCTGCCCATTTGTTAAACCTGCCATAATAAGCCCCACCTTTATCAGGTGAAAGGTCATCAACATAAGTAGTAAGCTCACTTACCACAAAATCATACACCTGCTGGCGGCTGGCCTGCGGTATCTGGTCAACCGTTATGGTATTTGCGGTATAAAAGGGCACATTGCCATAATCATCCATCAACAAATAGTAAAAAAACGCCCTTAGCACATGTGCCTCAGCGATTTTAGACTGATCTGCATTAGCATTTTCCAGCAGCTCCACGGCAAGGTTAGCCGTAAATACCGATTTATACAGCCAGTTCCATGTGTTGTTAACCATGCCATCTGTAGGCAGCCACTCATGCTTGTAGGTACGTGCAAACTCTGTACCCCAATCGCCCGTTGTGCGGTGAGGTATTACCTGCTCATCACTGCTCATGCAGTTAAGATCATACCAACCCAGGTCGGCACCGGCATAACCCACACCGCCCCAGTTTCCGGCTATTTGAGAATATACGCTGGCAAGCGCCACATCAGAGCCTTCGGGGGAACCGTAAAAATCGTCTGCTGTGTATTTATCATAAACATCTTCGCTAACATCTGTACAGCCTGTAAGCATAAATAAGCCCAGGGCTGCAAATATTGATATATATCTGGTTTTCATTTTCATAGTTATTTAAATCTAACATTTAAGCCTACCGCAATGGTGCGGGTGCGGGGGTAAATACCGTTATCGCCACCGGCACCATTGCCGCCCGTAAAGTTAAGCTCCGGGTCAATGCCCGAATAGTCTGTGATAAGCAGCAGGTTGTTACCTGTTACTGATAGCCTTATGCCATCTACATACTTGTTGTCGGCCACATTGATGTTATACCCTATTGTAGCGTTATCAAGCCTGATGAATGAGCCGTCTTCCAGCCACAGGTCTGACCCATACTGCGATGTAAACAATCCAAGGGGCACAGCGCTGGCAAGTATGTTAGATTTACCTATGTTTTCTTCATAGCTCAGGCTTGCGCGAAGGCTGTTGTATACTTTGTTGCCGCCTGAACCCCTCCATAACATAGAGAAATCAAAATTTTTGTAACGGAATGTAGGGTTAAACGAGAACGTATACTTAGGTAATGACTGGCCCGCAAACTGCCTGTCAGGGCTTGAATTGCCCTGGTCTATAACGCCATCTCCATTAACATCCTGCACAGTTTCTGAGTTTTGGCCGTTTTTACCGGTGTGGTGCAGTATATTAAAAACACCTATGGGCTGCCCCTCTACAAGATAAGTATTTGGGCCCCAGGCCACATTGTTTGTATTAAGCGGCACACCGTTTATACTTCCGCTAAGGCTAAGCACCTCATTGCGCAAAAAGGTAACGTTACCGGCAAGGGTAAGGCTCATGTCATCTGTATCAATAAGGTCATACGCCAGGGAACCTTCTATACCCTCATTTCTTAAACTGCCCACATTTGCAAGAATTGTAGGGTAAGGAAACGGTGGCTGAGGCACAGTGTAATTAAACAAAAGGTCATCAGTTTTAGCGCTAAATAGATCTACTGTACCGCGAAGCCTTCTGTCGAGCATTGTAAAATCTACACCTATATTTGCCTGTTTTTTAGTTTCCCACCTCAAATCGGCATTTGCATTTTGTGTAATGGCATAATTGGTTATCTGCTGGCCGCCAAAGTAAGTTACACCATTAGCGCCCACAAGTGATAGTGAGTTTTGAGGCCCAAGAGATTGCTGGTTACCCACAACGCCGTAGCCCACACGAAGCTTAAGATCGTTAACAAGCGACTGATTAGCCATGAAAGGCTCTTTTTCTATTTGCCACCCAACCGAAGCTGAGGGGAAATTACCCCATTTGTGGTTAGCTCCAAATACTGAGGCTCCATCGCGCCGCAGGCTTGCCGTTAGCAAATAACGGTCTAAGAAGGTATAGTTTATACGGCCCAGGAACGATACAAGGGTCCTGTCGTTTTTATATGAAGACAGGTCGCCCGGCACTACCCTGCTCATATCGCCAAGTTGCAGCGCATTGTATGTGGTTACATCATTTATAAAGCCTCTTGCCTGTGCATAGTTGCCCTGATAGGTTTGATTTTGCCACTCATAAAGGCCTAATACATCAAGATAATGGTTACCAAAATCGTGCTTGTAATTAAGGCTCATGTTCATAAGCCTTTCGTTTTGCCTGTCGTTGCGAATGTTTGCAAAACCATTCTGGTCTATAGCATTTGCACTTGTAGACTCTACCGGAAGGAAGAACCCCACGGTATTTGCCGCTTTTTTCCAGCTGCCGAACCACGCCGCGCTCAGGCCTTCATAAATATCAAGGTCGGCCCGCAGGCTGCCAAAGAAGTTATCATACTGCTCCTCATCGGTTACCGTTTGTGTAACGGCATACGGGTTAAGGTACTGAAATACATTAGGATCTGTAAAATAAGAGCCATCTGTATTAAATACCGGATCTGTAGGCCGCATAAGGTAAGCATTGGTAATAAGGTTTGACGTAAACGCCGCCCTGCCTATGCTGGATACCATACGGGTAACATTGCTGGTGCCTGTATTAAGGTTGAATGTTAGCTTTAGCTTATCGTTAAGCGCCAGCTGCTGTGCCTGCAGGCGGCCTATATAGCGCTGGTTGTTAGACTCTATAACCACGCCATCCTGAAGGATTGCGGTTAGGGATGCCCTGTAGTTAAATTTTTCTGTACCGCCGCCAAAAGACAGGTTGTAATTATGTGTGATTCCGGTTTGTGTCATAATGTCAAACCAGTCTGTATTGCTGCCGTGGTTAGCCGATGCCGGCACGCCCACAAGCTGTGCCTCTGCCCACCATTCATCTGCGCTAAGCATATCAAGCTTTTTAGGAATAAAGTCAAATGAAGTATTAGCAGAAAACTCTACCGATGTGGAGCCCGCCTTGCTTTTTTTTGTGGTAACGATAATTACACCTGCAGCACCGCGGGAGCCGTAAACCGATGTGGCGCTGGCATCTTTAAGTACATCTATTGATGCAATATCGCCCGGGGCTATCTGGTTAAGCAGGCTGGTATCGCCCTGCACGCCATCTACCACCACAAGGGGGTCGCTGCCGCCTATTAAAGATGATACTCCACGTATCCTTACATAAGGCGCAGAGCCCGGCTCGCTGCCTGTCTGGCTTACGTTAACGCCGGCCAGCTTGCCACCTATTAATTGCAGCGGGCTGGTAATAGCACCCTGGTTCATATCCCTGGCCTGTATAGAGCCCACAGCACCGGTAATATCTTTTTTAGAGGTGGCGCTGTAGCCCACTACCACAACCTCTTCTACAAGGCCGGTCTCGGGGGCCATTTTTATGGTGCCCGGATTTTGAGAAGCCGCAAACCTCCTGGTTTCATAACTAAGGTATGATACTACAATAACGGCATCCGGGCCTGAAACAGTAAGTTCAAAATTACCTTCCATATCAGTTATCGCAGATTTTTGTGTACCCTCTTCCATAACCGTGGCGCCGGGAAGTGGCAGGCCTTGCTCATCTACCACCCTGCCTTTTATTATTTCCTGAAAAGACACGGCCGTGTTTACAACAGGTTTGCCCTTTTTAAGTATTACCTGGCTGCCACGCACTAAAAAGTCTGTATCAGTATTTTTAAACATCTTTTGAAGCACTGTACCTATTTCTCCGTCTTTCACGTTAATTGTAACCCGGCGTGTAAGGTCTACATCGGTTACATTATATACAAAACGAAAATCGGTTGTTTGCTCAATAGCCTCTATAACCGCCTCTACGGTTGTGCGTTTTACATCGAGCGTTACCTTGCTTTGCGCATAGGAGTTAGCCTTCATATTAAACATGGCGACCAAAACCAATATAGTTGTTAGTTTCAATTTAAGGTCAATTTTAAACAAAGGGAGGACTCCCCCAATGCCTTTAGGTTTTTTTTTCATAAATTTGTTAAGATTGTAATTTACTCTGTTAGTGTGCAATCATTTTATATAATCGGAAATTGTTCGCAGCTCTTTCCGATTTTTTTATGCGCTTTACTTAAGGTCATGTAGCTCTCATATATATATTATTTTGTTAGGTGGTTTATTTAATTATTATGGTGTCATTTTTTATGGTATAGCCAAAGCCATTAAGCTCATGAAAGTAACTCATTACTTTTTCTATGGGCTGGTTTTTAAAGCTGGCATTAAAACGCTCGCCGGCAAGTTTGCCATTAGGTATTTCAATACTTATGTTGTAGTGACGCTCTAACTTGCGGCAAATATTTTTAAATGTCATATCCCTAAAAATTAGGTCGCCGTTTATCCAGGCGGTATACATTTGAGTAGCAACGCGTTTTGTAGATATTTTGCTTTCGGCCTTGGTAAACCTGCCGCGGAAGCCCGGCTCAAGAACCGTATTTTTATCTGCATCAAACTGCTGGCCTCCGGTATACAGGCCCACAGAGCCCTCTACAAGCACTACATCGGTATTGTCATCCTCGGCATAATTAGACACATTAAAATGCGTGCCCAGTACCCTTACATTAAGGTTATTTGCACTAACAATAAAGGGGTGCTTTTTATCTTTTGCCACATCAAAAAATGCCTCCCCGTCTAAGAAAACGGTGCGCTGCTGGCCGGCTATAAATTTTACCGGATATTTAAGCGTGGTACCGGCGTTGAGGTGCACTACAGTACCATCTGACAGTTGCAGCTGAAAGCGCTTGCCATAGGGTATTTTAAGGGTATTATATACCAGTTGTTCTACACCGGCATTTTTGCTGTATACAATAGATGTTTTATCCTGGCTGCCCACAATGTTGCCTTCAGCATCCATAATTTGTACTGAGCCATCTTCTGCAATTACCTGTATATCGCCATTTTCAAGCTGGAGCGTAATTTCGTTACCGGTAAGTTTAAGCGGCTGCCTGGTGTGTGGCAGCGTGTTTTGCAGGTACGTATAGCCCGATGCAGCCAGCAATGCTATACAGGCAGCAATAGCAGTGTAGCGCCTCCAGCGCAGTTTGCGCACCTTCGGTTGAGGGGCGGCCTCCTGCTGCGTGGCGCGTGCCATAATGGAATCAAAAATAAAATCGGCTTTATGGGGCTCCAGCTCCGGAAGGGCATCTATCAGGTACTTTACTTCTTCAACCGTAGGGAAATCTGTAGTGAGGCCATTTTGCATGCAGTACTGCACTACCTGTTCGGCCTCCTGGGGGGTGCATTGCCCCAGTACAAATTTTTGAAGCAGCTGTTTTATATCAGTTATTTGATTCACAGTTGATGTATTATAAAATTGGTTTCTGTATATTATACAATCCTAAACCGTTGTAGTACTACTCAAACGTTGTAAATTTTTAAAAAAAATTAAAAATACATTTTAACTTACTGATATTCAATTTATATAAATACAAAAAAAATCACCCTCGCGGATGATTTTCAGGTATATAGAAAATTTGTCTGGTGTCAGGTGTACTCGTCGTGCGCCCGTAAAAAAACCCTCATGGTTTCGAGCGCCTTGCTCATCTGGTTCTTTACGGTGCTTACAGAGATGCCCAGCTCTGTGCTTATCTCCTCATAACTCATGCCCTTTTTGCGAGACATCTTAAATATTTTTTTGCGGCCGGGTGGCAGCCCATTTATGGCTTGCTTTTCCAGCTTTTTTATAAAGTCTTCGCGCACGCCATAATCGGCCTGCTCATAAGCTTGCTGGCTTGTGTAAAAAACTTCTTCTTTAAGCGCAGTATCGTGTGCCGCCTTATTAAGCATATTAAATGCCTGGTTGCGGGCTATGGTAAATAAAAATGATTTGAACGATTTGGTTTCATCCAGTGTTTCGCGGTGCAGCCATATCTTTAAAAATACTTCCTGCACATTTTCTTCGGCGAGTTCTTTGTTTTTAAGCAGGCTGATGCTATAGCCATAAATGTCCTGGCTATACTTGTTGAACAGCGTGCGGAAAGCCTTTTCGTTAGAGGCTTTTAGCGCTGCTACCAGTAATGCATCGTTATGGCTGTCCTGCTCTGTCATTGTTTATCTAATAATTTTTTCGGCACTAAATTATCATTATATCAAATTTATCATAAAAAAATATTAAATAGCAAATTTATAAAAAAATAAACATAATATATTTTACCCGCGCCACCGCATTTATTAAATTAGCATTACAACCTTAATGCTACCATGAAAAAAATAAAAGCTGTAATCTTTGACCTTGATGGCACCCTGGCCAATACGCTTCCACTCTGTATAAGGGCCTTTCGTAATAGTATAGAGCCGCTTATTAACCGCAGCGTGAGCGATGCCGAAATAATAGCCACCTTTGGCCCCAGCGAAGAAGGCACCATACAGGCGCTGGCCCCGGATTATTATGATTCGGGCGTAAAAAATTACCTGAAATATTACACAGAGTACCACGATATGTGCCCAGATGTTTTTGATGGCATCAAGCCGCTGCTAAAAACCCTTCAGGAAAAAGGGGTGCGCATTGCAATGGTTACCGGCAAAGGCAAGCTGAGCGCCGATATATCTCTGGAAAAATTTGGCATTAGCAACTATTTTGAGTGGATTGAAACCGGCATGCCGCTGGGGCCGCGGAAGCCCGAAGGCATACAGCTGATACTGGACAAATGGCCTGATCTTAAAAATGATGATGTGATATATGTAGGCGATGCCCCCAGCGATATTACCGCCTGCCGACAGGTAGGCGTAGCCATTGTGGCAGCGGCCTGGGCCGAAACCGCCGAGCCCGAAGTGCTGGAAACCCTGCACCCTGACCACATGTTTTTTACCGTACCGGCGTTTGCCGACTGGCTGCTGGGTGCTATATAACCCCATTTTATTATCTTTGAGCCAAAATTGTATACATGAAAACCCTGCTTGCCCTTGTTGCTGTTGCTTTTCTTGCTGTTGCTGACCCTGCCATGATGGGCCTTAAAATAGGCAGTCCGGAAAGCGCGATTTCTAAACTAACCCTGAAACAGGTGGCTAAGCGTGATGGCATTACCAAATTTAAGACTGAAAACGGCAATGATTTTGTAGTAACAACAGAAGACGGCGTAGTGGTGTACCTGGAAAACGACTGGAACCTTAAAGCGGAGTCAGCGGCAAGTTTGCTACCGGGATTTACCTTTGGCACCACTTCTTTAAAGGATATACGCAAGCGTTTTGGCAAAGGCTTTGTGTTTGCCGAGAACCAAAACTACATAACCAATGAATACATGTATGAGTACCATTGCTATGAGATTGACTCACCCCAGGGAGAGGTGCTGGTAGTGGTAACAAAAATACCTTTTTCTACACAGGTTACAGAAAATACTGATATTGCCCAAAAGCTGAAACTGGACGCTATTGTGCTGGCCGATGCTGACTACCTCGAGTTTTTGTGGGGCAGCCAGAAATCATACGATAAAGATTATAAGAAGATTAAGCTGTAATAAGCCTTCAGAATTTAGAACGTAGAATGAGCTTCAGCCGAAATTGCGTTTCAAAACAACCTGAATCTACCCTCTGAATAAGTTTTCTAACCCAAAGTGAATATTTAAGCGAGATTAAGGAAGTAGTACACTTATGCTGAATTCTGATTTCTAAATTCTAACCTTCAGGTAAGCGAATTTATAAAACTGAGTATACCCGCGGCATCTAATATAAGGTCTACCGGCGTGGTATTAAGGGCCGATTGTGGCATAAAAGGCACCTCAGCCGTATCGGGCCGTTGCACCACGGTAACACCCCCTGAGTTTTCTACTGCTTTGATACCCAAAGCCCCGTCAGCATTTGCACCCGAGAGCAGTATGGCGGTAAGGCTGCTGCCAAATACACAGGCTGCCGACTCAAATGCCACATCAATACTGGGCCTGCTGTAATGTATTTTTTCTGAGGCATCAAGCGCAAGCTCACCATTTTTTTCAAAAAGCAAATGATAACCCGATGGCGCTATGTGCAGGTAACCCGGGGTTAAGGGTGTTTTATCTTCTACTTCCATAACCGGTATGGCCGATTTAAGCTCCAGCAATTCTTCCAGGGTAGTATCTTCAGAAGTTTTGCGGTGCAATACCAGTACCAGTGCATGGCCGGGAAGCGGCCCAAGGCGTGGCAATATGCCAAGTAAAACTTCGAGGCTGCCGGCTGATCCGCCTATAATTATTAACTTTAAAGCAGGGGTTACTTTATTTTCTTCCATATTTTTTCCCTTCCAAGCTGTTGAAAGTTATTTTGTATTGTAGAAAATTTTATAGTCTCTTTTGTACCCAAGGCCAGGTATCCGAGCTTTGACAGGCTGCCATCAAAAAGTTCCAAAACCCGCTCCTGCAAGGGTTTATCAAAATATATAAGCACATTTCGGCACAATATAAGGTCAAACTCATTAAAAGACCTGTCCGACACCAGGTTGTGCGGTGAAAAAACCATTTTTTCGAGAAACTGGCTATCAAATTTTGCCAGGCCGTAATTTGCTATATAGTAGTCAGAAAAATCTTTATCGCCACCGCTACTCATATAATTTTCAGAGTACTGCTTCATCATGCGCAGCGGAAAAACACCTTTCTTGGCCTCATCGAGCACCAAGGGGTTGATGTCTGTAGCATACATTAGCGACTTATGCAAAAGGTTGGCCTCTTTAAGCATTATAGCCATACTAAACACCTCTTCACCTGTAGAACAGCCTGCATGCCAAATTCTGATAAAAGGCTTGGTGGCTAAAACCGGCAGTACCTCTTTGCGGAGCAGCTTATAAAACTGCGGGTCGCGAAACATCTCTGTTACATTTACCGTGATCTCTTCTACCACATGCTTAAAATACTCGGGCTCAGAGCGGATTTTAGAAAGAAAATCAGTAAAATCTTTAAAGCCGTCAAGGTCAAAAATGCGGTCTACGCGCCTTTTAAAAGATGCCATAGAATACCCGCTAAAGTCATAACCGTAATAGTCATACACTTCATTAATAAGTATCTCGAGCTGTCGTTCATTAACCATCTTGCATTAAAAAGTACTAAGCAGTTGCAATAATTTATCAACATCCACGGGCTTTGATATATAGCCATCTGCACCTGCCGCAAGGCATTTTTCCCTGTCGCCCACCATAGCCTGTGCGGTAACCGATATAACCGGCAGGCCTTTTCTTGAAGGGATTGCCTTTACGAGCGGAATTGCTTCATATCCGTCCATATCCGGCATCATCATATCAATAAGCACAACATCTACAGTCTCATCTGTTTTAAGCAGCCTGAGGGCCTCTTCTGCGCTGGTGCACGAAAGGCAGGCAAACTGCCGGGCACGCAGCACGGCGCTTAACGCAAAAATATTGCGCGAATCATCATCAATTATTAAGATTTTCTTATTTACCATTTGTTTAACTGCTTGTTATACCCTGTCATAAAGCCAAACCCTTAATAATGAGAGCAGCTGGTCTACGTCTACAGGTTTTGTAATATAATCTGAAGCACCCGCGTTAATGCATTTTTCGCGGTCGCCGGTCATTGCCTTAGCTGTTACGGCTATAACAGGCAGGTTTTTAGTCCGGGCATTTTTTCTTATATGTGTTGCGGTTTCATAGCCATCCATGTTAGGCATCATCATGTCCAGCAGTACCACATCAGTTTCAGGGTGCTGGTCGAGCATTTTAAGGGCTTCTTTGCCGTCTATTGCGGTTACCACCTTCATTTTAAGGGTTTCGAGCGCCTTGGTAAGTGAGTAAATGTTGCGCACATCATCATCAACCACCAGTACGGTCTTATCGTGCAGGATGTTGTTTAAAAGGCCCAGCTTTTTTTCTTTTTTACCCTCTTTTTTATCATCTTCTACAAGATGCAGGAACAGCGATACCTCATCGAGCATGCGCTGGTAAGAATGGGCTGTTTTGACTATAATAGAATCGGCATATTTTTTAATCTTCAGCTCCTCCTTCATAGACAGGCTCTTACCTGTAAATACAATTACCGGGAGCTTTTCAAGTGCGGGGTTTTGCCTCATATTCTCAAGCAGCTCATAGGCCTGCCTGTCCGGTATGCCCATATCAAGTATAACACAGTCAACCTCTTCTTTTTGAAGCGCATCCACGCCCTCGTTAACTTCGCTTTTAATTTCAGAATTGATGTTGAAGGATTCCAGGAAAAATGCCAGAGCCTTAGCATGTTTGGGGTTATCTTCTATAATAAGTACTTTTTGCGATTCTTTGCTGATAACATGCTCAATACGCCTGAAAACCTCAGGAATCTGGTCAAAGGCAGCAGGCTTGTCAAGAAAGTTAACCGCGCCTTTAAGCAGGCTTTCCTGCCTTAGTTTGTGCGATGACATTATGTGCACCGGTATATGTCTTGTCTGGGTGTTATTTTTTAGCTCCTCCATAACTTCCCAGCCGCTTTTTACAGGCAGCTGAATATCGAGCAGCACGCCTACCGGCTTGTACACCAGCGCCAGGTTTAGGGCATGGTCTCCCCTTACAGATACGATACCCTTATAGCCGCGCCTGCGTGTAAATTCCAGCAGTGATTTAGCAAAATTTACGTCATCTTCAACAATAAGTATTACCTTATCCGTTTCACTTATATCCTGCCTGTCGTCTTCTACATCTTCGGGAATAAACGGCGTTATGTATTGCTTGATTTCCCTGTCTTTAGCGGTTTCATTTTCATCATACACTACCGGGTGGGGCTTTTTGTCTTCCCAGTTGGTTATTTCAGCCTGTGTATATTCTGTACCTATAACAGGCAGTGTAAGTGTAAACTCACTACCCTCGCCTGCCTTGCTTTTAAGTGTTATTTCACCACGGAGCAATTTGGCCAGCTCCCGGCTTATAGAAAGGCCTAAGCCCGTGCCGCCATATTTGCGCTTGGTAGAGCCGTCTGCCTGCTGGAATGCCTCAAATATAAGGGGCTGCTTTTCAAGCGGAATGCCTATTCCGGTATCTTTTACAATAAACGATACCAATTTATCATCAGGCCCCTGTTTTGTTACCTCCAGTGTTACAGAACCTTCTGACGTGAACTTTATAGCATTGCTTATCAGGTTTTTAACTATCTGCTCCAGGCGCATCTTATCGGTTTTAATAACAAGCGGGGCATTATCTGTAACAATATTAAATGCAATATTTTTTTCTTTAGCCACCTCTCTAAACAGGTTATTAAGGCCATCTGCCACATCTTTTACAGATACCTCCATCAACTCAAGATCCATCTTACCGGCTTCAATCTTAGAAAGGTCAAGTATCTCATCAATAAGCCCTAAAAGCCCAGTGCCCGAACTTTGTATAACTTTGGCAAACTCAATTTGCTCGCCGTTCATGTTTCTGTCATTATTTTCAGAAAGCAGGCGGCTTAACAGCAATATCGAGTTAAGCGGCGTGCGCAGCTCGTGCGACATATTTGCCAGGAATTCTGACTTATAGCGGGTGGTAAGCTCCAGGTCTTCCGATTTTTTCTGGATCTCCATATTGCGCTCTTCCAGCAAAGTGCTGCGTTCGGCAAGCTCTTCGTTAGTTTGCTGTAGCTCTTCCTGCTGTACCCTTAGCTCTTCTTCGCTGGCCTGCAGCTTTTGGGTTTGTGCCTCGAGTTCAGCATTCATGTTTTCCAGCTCACTGTGCTGCGACTGAAGCTCTTCGCTTTGCGACTGCGTTTCCTCGAGCAGTTCCTGCACGCGCTTGCGGCTTTGCGCCGAGCGTATCGCTATGCCTATGTTGTTTGAGGCTGTTTCTATAAAATCTTTATTACGGGCAGAGTATTCTTTAACCGATGCCAGCTCTGCAACGCCCTCCAGCTTTATATCAAACAGCGGAACGGCAATAATGTGCGCTGGTTTCATTTCGCCCAGCGCATAGCTTATTTTTATATTATCGGGCTGTACTGTTTTAATTTCAAGCATTTTACCAGATGCCGCTGCCTGGCCGGTAAGCCCGTCGCCTATTTTAATGGTTTGGCGGCTTTTATCAGCAATATAACCGTACCCGGCAGTTAGCACAAGTTCATCGCCATAAGGCACATACAATACAGCCGCGCTGCTGCCCGTATATTTTGCAAGGTATTCTACTATATCCTTGGTAAGCTGCTCTACGGTTTTTTCGCCCAGCATGGCATCGTTAAGGCCCGCGATGCCGGTTTGTTTCCATTCATTATCTGACAGCGTTTTAAAAGAAACCCCCAGCGACTGTGCCATGCTGTTCAGTGATTCGCCAATACTGCCCAGTGCATCGCTCTCGGCCTCATCTACCCTGATATCATAATTGCCTTCAGATATTTGGGCCGAAACGCCACTTATAACGCGTATCCTTTCGGCTGTTTCTTTGTCTTTCTTTTCGAGCTCGAGCATTAATTTAGCGCGTTCGCTGTAATCGCCCAGTATTTTTGTAAAATAAAAGCCTGTAATAAATAACGAAAGCAGGGCCGCAACCACAATAAGTATGGTGCTGTAGCTGCCATAGGCATTAGAAGCTTCTATGCGTTCTGTAAGCAGGGCGCGCTCTTCTTTTTCCATGCGCTTTATAACCTCTCGGATGTTATTCATTATGCGGCGGCCATTCATTATATCTTCGGCAAGGGCGAGCTTGCCTTCTTTGCGCTCCTGTATCCTGGCTTCGAGGTATCTAAAAAGCTCATCTTTCATGGGCCTTAAAGACTTTAGTGTTTGTTGCTGGATACTGTTATCACGCGTAAGTACATCTACCTCATCAAGATAAGAATCTGTAAGTTCTTCCGCATCATTGTACTGGTCTAAAAATTCCTGGCCTCCTGTAAGCAGGTAACCCCGCATGCCGGTCTGGGCATCTACCATAACACCCTGGCTGCCATTAAGGTTATAGATAACCTGCTGGGTATGGTTTACCCAGTCGTTACTGCTTAAAAGGCTCCTGATACTAAAAAACGAAGCCACCGAGCTGATGGCAAGTATGAGAAATGAAACGCCAAAGCCAAAAAATAAATTTCTTTTAAAATTAGTAGTCATATATGGTTATAACTGATTGTTAGTATTGTACAGCGGCAGGATTACAATAAAGCTTGCCCCCTGGCCCTTTATGCTTTTTGCCGTTATTATGCCGTTATGCTTTTCTACAATTTTCTTTGCAATAGCAAGGCCTATGCCGGTGCCTTCATAAACCTTTCTGTCATTAAGGCTCTGAAAAATTACAAATATCTTATCGAGGTACACCTCATCAAAGCCAATACCGTTATCTGTAACGGTTATGCGGCAGTAACTTCCATTTGCAGCAACAGGCGCATTAAAATCTTTGTCTGATATTATCCGGCAGCTTATTTTAATTTCAGGCGGCACATCCGGTTTAGAAAATTTAAGTGAGTTGCCTACAAGGTTCTGGAATACCTGACGCAGCTGGCTGGGCACACCCGATATAACGGGCAGGCTGCACACCTCTATCCTGGCGTGCTTTTGTTCTATAGAAAAGTCATAATCGGTAATTATCTCTGCTACCAGTTTATTAAGGTCTACATCTTCGGGCACAACCGTGCTGGAAAGCCGTGAGTAATCAAGCAGGTCTGTAATAAGTTTTGCCATCCTTTCTGATGCCCTTATGGTTCGGCCACTGTAGTCCATGGCCTTTTCATCTTCAATAAGATAGCGCTCCTGCAATATTTTTGTAAACATCTCTATTTTGCGCAGCGGCTCTTTTAGGTCATGCGATACCACCCACGAAAATTGCTGCAGCTCGTGGTTGCGCATTTCCAGCTCCTCATTTTTATGGGTAAGCTCACTGGTACGTTCTGCCACCTTAATCTCCAGGTTTTCCTGGGCTTCTTTTCTTATTTCAACCTCTTTTGTAAGCAGGTCGCGCATGTTCCTGAGCTCATTTTTTTGCTCATACAGCTTTAAAAAAGTTTTTACCTTGAGTATAAGCAGGTCAGGGTCTACCGGTTTTGTAACATAATCTACCGCGCCGGTTTCATACCCCCTTGATATGTATTTTTTTTCTTTATTGATGGCTGACAGAAATATCACCGGGATATCTTTTGTACGGTTGCTGCCCGCAAGGGCTTCGGCTACCTCAAAACCATCCATACCGGGCATCTGCACATCAAGGATGATAAGGGAATAACTTTTTTTAAGAATTTTAAGCAACGCTTCTTCTCCCGATTCCGCAGCGTCTGATGGGAGGCCGTGCAGTTCCAGTATTTTTTTTAAGGGCATGATATTTTCCCTCTGATCGTCAACAATCAGTATCATATCGTTCTATAAGCGTTTGGTTTATATAGCTTTACCCTAAAGCGGTTGTAAAAAAAAGTGGTAAAAAATAATTGCGCGGCAGCCCGCGCAAATGCGGCTGCACCGGCAGTATGGCCATAGTTTATAAGGCCTGAAGAATATATTCCGATTAATTTTTTACACACAACCCAAAAGTAAATAAATAAATGTTAAGGGTTTGTTAATAATTAGGTAACAAAAATGGTACAATGGCATATATGCTACCCTTTAGCGCCCAGCCAGAGCAGGCTGTTTAAAACAAATTGCGACTGAAGCGGATTATCAAACGTATGGGAAAGGTCTTTGTTTGTACCACCTTCATAATCAATATCGTTATGCCCCATATTGATGTATACCATCCTGAAATTTTTATTTGCCCAGGCCACCGGATAATACCCTTCATACCAAATTTCATGGGGCTTAGGGCCGGTGCCAAGTGGAAAGCTTGATATATCTATGGAAAGCAATATCTCAATATCAGGATTTTTAGAGATGTCGTTTTGCCAGCGGTACCACTCGTTTGGCGCCGAGCTGAAGGTTTGAGGCAGGCCCTTTGTTGCGGGATGCCGGGCTTCAGTCTTTAAAACTGCCGATGTGGGCCTCCAGGTGTTGCTAACATACTGGCCGCTGCCTAAAAAAGTGTTGTGGTACCAGTGCCAGTTTTGAGGATAGGCGGTATCATTCATGGCAAAGGCCGCAAAATGGAAGCCCATCCAGGCCCCGCCTTTATTCATATATTCTTCAAAAGCTTTACGCTGCTCCGGCTGCTCCGGCCGCGTATCAAGAAACAAGACCACCTGATATCCAGACAGTTTTTCAGCATTCATGAGTGACCAGTTACTGGTAGTATCATACACAAAGTTATTTTCGGCGGCCTTTTTAGCAAACCAGGCATTGGCCTCGTGCACATAGCTTATATGCGCCTGGTCATTTTTTGCGGTAAAAAAGGCAATTGCCTTAAATTTTGCCTGGCCATAGCCCGAAGTTACAACCAGCAGTAGCATGCTAATTACATAAAAGAATGATTTTGCCATATTTATCGATGTTCAGTATATATATTTCCCTGCCATAAACGCGTAAGCGGCTCACGCTCATCGGCCGCCATGGGCAGGGCATTTGCGGTATCAAGCGCATCCAGGAGCTGTTCTTCGGTACGGATACCCACAACCGCAGTAGTAACCGCAGGATGGTCTGCCACATAGCGTATGGCATTTTCTTCTATTTTCCTGGCGGCCCAGTACTGCGATAGCCTGTACTGAATGTCAGCCACCTGTGCTGTTGCAATACCCAGATATTCCTTTGCCGGCTTGGTCTTACCCGCCAGCAGCCCGGATGCTACTGTGCCGCGGGCCATTACTCCTATGCCGTTACTTTGCAGCAGGCTTAGCGTGGCCTCTTCCGGCCTGCGGTCCAGCAGGCTGTACTGAGTCATAACCACACTTATATTAGAGCGTTGCACATACTCCCGTATTACATTAGGCCGTATTGAAGAAAGCCCATAGCCCCTTATTTTACCGGAGTCTTCCAGCCGTTCAAAGGCTTCAATAGCCTCATCTATAGGGTCTTTTATGGTGCCGCCGTGCAGCAGGTACAGGTCTATGTAATCCGTTTGCAACCGGCGCAGGCTTTCATCAACCGCCTGCAGAATATGGCCTTTACGCGGGTTCCAGTCCCAGCCAGAACCATCCGGCCGCCACCGGTTACCCACCTTAGTACTTATAAGAATATCCTTTCTCCTGCCCTTAACAGCATTACCCAGCAATTGCTCGTTTAAACCTTTATCATACAGGTCAGCCGTATCAAAAAGGTTGATGCCGCCATCAATGGCTTTTTCTATTAGCGATTTATTTTGGGGCTCATCGGGTTTGAGCGACATACAGCCAAAACTGATCTCGCTTATCTTCATGCCATTTTTCAGGGTATTGTAGCGCATCAAAAATTGATTTTATCAAAGATACAATTTTTCAGGAGGGGAAAATGAAGCAGTTTAGCGGAACAGTTTCAACGTGAATTTTCACTTAAAAATTAAGCGTGAAAGAAGCCGATTCCAAGTTCCGAAAGTGAAATATTAGCGTTAATTTTTTGTTAAAATGTAAGATTAAATCTTATTATGTAAGGTAAGATTACGCCATTTTTTTAGCACCTGAGTTTAAAATAAAAAATCGTATTATAATCCATTTTTAACTTTGCTTTACTTTTTTTTTATCAGTCAGTTGTAGCGGGGAATATGCCTGGATTGCTCTAATTTCCGACTTTCAATACCTACTGCACCCCAAATCTATAGATTACAGAATGATTATAGGTTTGGCCTGGGCGCAAAATAGTATCTGGAAAATGCACATGGTTAGGGCTATTCGGGTAATACTGGCACTCTAAACACAGGCCGTCAAAAGGCTTATATTCGGTGCCGTGGGCCGATGCACCGCCCCCGCCCAGATAATCTCCGGTATACAACTGCACGCCCGGATAAGTGGTATAAGTCTCCATAATGCGGCCCGAAGCATCATCATAGAGCGTGCACACCGGCTCATTAAGCGGCAGGTTATCATCAAAAATGTAATATGTATTAAGCCCGCCGCCATCCATTACATCGCGCAACTTCTGGCCATTAAATCGTTGCCTATCAACATCAATAATCTTTCCGGTGGGTATATATTCAGGTGTGTTTTCAAGTATTGAAGAGGCCTTTATATCAAGGCGGTGGTTGTGTATTGTTTCTTTACAGCCGCCCAGGTTAAAATAGGCATGGCTGGTAAGGTTAACCGGCGTAGGTGTATCTGTATGGGCATAAAACTCAATTACCAGGGCGTTGCCCTCCGTCCAGCGGTATACTACCCTGGCCTCCACGGTACCGGGAAAACCACCCTCACCATCGGGGCTTTGAAACATAAAGGTCACAGTGCTGTCACCTGCAATAAAATCAAACACCTTGTTATGGAACCCCGCGCTGCCGCTGTGGTTGTTGTTGCACGGGCCGTCGTTTTTATCCAGATAAAAAGTTTTACCCTCAAGCTCAAACTGCGCGTTTGCAATGCGGTTAGCAAACGGCCCCACAATCACACCCATATAGCTTTTGTCAAAATAATAACCTTTAAATGAAGGATAACCCAGCACCACATTAGCCTTATGCCCTTCCCTGCCGGGTACCACTATGGATTTTACTATGGCTCCGTAATTAGATAATTCCACATAATTGCCATGGCTGTTAGTAAGTCGGAATTCAAACACCGCTTTACCGTTATGATGGGCTATGTATTCTGATGTAGTCATTTTAGAAAGCTGCTGATATGCTGAGCTTATTAACCACTAAGCACGCTTTGGGAGTTCCAAAAGCTAAGAGGCTCAGCAGCTAAGAAGCCAAGAGGTTTTCACCTCAAAGCAAACGTTTTAGTTCATTCAAAAATACTATCACTTTTTTGCATAGTAATGGATTTTAATTTTAAAATTATGGATTAAATTCCGATATTTGGAATTGGTTGCCTGTTGCAGGAGCTTCCGGATTTCAAACTGGCAACGGACAACCATTAACTGACAACCCATGGATACCTCAATAAAACAGGGCTTTTTAGGCCAGCGCATGATTGTGCTGCCTAAAAACATTATTACCGGCGTAAAAAAGAACCCACTTATAGCGCCGCTGTATTTTACAGATATAGGGGTTTTTCCGCACGCCAGCCATCATGAAGTCCGCCGAAAATCAGGCAGCAGGCAGTATATACTTATTTATTGCTACAGGGGCGAGGGCATAATTAACGTTGATGGCCGCGAGGTGGCGCTGCAGGCCAACACCTATTATATAATACCACCCGGCCTGCCGCACAGCTACTATGCACTGGAGGCTAACCCCTGGAGCATTTACTGGATTCACTTTACAGGCACACAAGCCCTGCATTTTTATGGAAAATTTGCCACCCAATACCCTGACGGTGCACCGCTGCTATCGCTTGAAGAACGGCGACTTAATCTTTTTGAGAGCCTTATAACCGTTATGGAAGGCGGCTATAGCGAGGCTAACCTTGAGTATGTAAACCTCTCGTTGTGGCAGCTGCTCAACGCTTTTTTATATGACCGCTTTTTTACCGATGAAGGCAGGAACCATTCAGAAAAGAATACCGTTGAGGCAGCTATAGAATACATGAAAAAACACCTGGACACAGCACTAAAGGTTGATGATGTTGCGGCGCAATTTAGCTATTCTCCATCGCATTTTTTTACACTGTTTAAAAAGCGTACGGGTTACTCACCCATACATTATTTTAATTACCTAAAGATCCAGAAAGCCTGCCAGTATCTCAGCTTTACCTCTATGAGCGTAAAGGAGATAAGCTTTGCACTTGGGTTTAACGATCCGTTGTATTTTTCGCGCCTGTTTAAAAAAATCATGAGTAGCCCCCCACTGCAATACCGCAAAGAATACCGGCATTAACGCAACCGCTTTCGTGTTTATGTGCCTTGCAGATAAAATAGTATTATAATCCATTTCTTTGCAAATAATATCCATAGCTACAAGGTTATAGTGCACTATTTTTACCAAAACTGATAAAAATCCTGGTATGAAGAACTATAATTATGCTTTCCTCCTGTCTATCAGCTTAGTAGCCGCCCTTGGTGGGCTGCTCTTTGGTTATGACTGGGTGGTCATTGGTGGAGCGAAGCCCTTTTATGAAGTTTATTTTGGCATTACAAATTCGCCCGCACTGCAAGGCTGGGCCATGAGCAGTGCCTTGGTAGGCTGCGTGGCAGGCGCCGCAATTGCGGGTAAAATGGCAGATTCTTATGGCCGCAAGCCAATGCTCATTGTTGCGGCAGTATTGTTTAGCGCCTGTGCTCTGGGCACTGGGCTCGCCCAAAGCTTTAATACCTTTATTATCTGGCGCATCATTGGCGGGGTGGGTATAGGCATTGCCAGCACTATCTCCCCGTTGTATATTGCAGAAATTGCCCCAGCTAAATATAGAGGGTTATTTGTGTCTATCAATCAGTTAACGGTAGTAATAGGCATATTAGCTGCCCAAATTACCAATATGCTTATTACAGAAAAAGTTCCGGATGGCTTTGCCAACGCCGATATACTGGCTTCATGGAATGGCCAGACAGGCTGGCGATGGATGCTTTGGGCAGGCCTGTTCCCCGCTGTATTGTTCTTTTTGCTGATTTTTTTAATACCCGAAAGCCCACGCTACCTTGCTAAAAAAGGCAAGTATGACAAAGCGGGGAACATCCTGACTAAAATTGGCGGTACTGCATATACCGATGAGGCAATGGGCCAGATAAAAGAGTCATATGACTGCGAAACCCGCAAAACCGATATCAAAGCCTTGTTTGAAAAGCGCACAATGGCCATACTTTTAATAGGTATTGTGCTGGCAGCCTTTCAGCAATGGTGCGGCATCAACATCATATTCAACTACGCGCAGGAAATATTTGTGTCAGCGGGCTACGGAATTAACGAGCTGTTTATGAACATCGTTATTACGGGCAGCATCAATCTTGTTTTTACGATAGTGGCTATGGGCACGGTAGATAGGCTTGGCCGAAAAAAGCTAATGCTTTTAGGTTCAGGAGGTTTAGCTATAATCTATGCCATTATGGGTTACTTTTATTATGCACACATTACAGGGTTACCGCTGCTCATACTGGTGCTTGCTGCTATTGCCATCTACGCCATGACCCTCGCCCCTATAGTGTGGGTTATCCTTTCAGAAATCTTCCCCAACCGTATTCGTGGCGTGGGCATGTCTATCGCAACCTTCGCACTCTGGATAGCCTCCGCCCTGCTGGTACAAACTTTTCCATTTCTTATCAAGTACCTGGGCGCACACGGTACCTTTTGGGTATATGGAATAATCTGCATCCTGGGTTTTATTTTCGTTTGGAAAAAACTCCCTGAAACCAAGAACAAATCGCTGGAAGAAATTGAAGCACTGCTCGACGGCAAAAATACCCCTGATACAAAATAAGACCCGCTATGAAAAAAGTTAATGTTTGGCAGGAATCCATCATCCTGCCCACCTATGAAGTAGGCAAACCCGAAAAAAACCCCGTGTTTATTGAAAAACGTGTGTACCAGGGCAGTTCCGGCTCTGTGTATCCCTACCCTGTTATCGAGAAGATTGCCGATGAAAAAACTGATAAACCATATAATGCCGTTTACCTTGAAAATGACTTTGTCAAGATAATGATCTTGCCTGAGTTGGGCGGGCGTGTGCACATGGCTTATGATAAAACCATGCAGCGACATTTTGTATATTACAACCAGGTGGTTAAGCCTGCATTGGTAGGATTAACAGGCCCCTGGATAAGCGGCGGCATTGAGTTTAACTGGCCTCAGCACCACCGTCCTACCACATTTGACCCAGTAGATTTTAAAATTGAAGAGCACGCCGACGGCAGCGTCACCATTTGGTGCAGCGAGCTGGAACGTATGTTTCGTACTAAGGGTATGGCGGGCTTTACCCTGCACGCTGATAAATCGTACCTCGAAATCCGCGCAAAATTATATAACCGCACACCGTTTCCACAAACATTTTTATGGTGGGCCAATCCGGCTGTTAAAGTAAACGATGATTACCAGTCAGTCTTTCCGCCCGATGTTAATGCGGTTTTTGATCACGGCAAACGCGATGTGTCGTCATTTCCCATTGCAAAAGGGACTTACTATAAGGTAGATTATGCTCCGGGTACGGATATTTCACGATACAAGAATATCCCTGTACCTACCTCATATATGGCTATTACATCAAAATATAACTTTGTGGGCGGCTACGAAAATGACTCTAAGGGCGGACTGCTGCACGTGGCCAACCACCATGTATCGCCCGGCAAAAAGCAATGGACGTGGGGCCATGGGGATTTTGGGCGTGCCTGGGATCGTAACCTGACCGATGAAGATGGACCCTACATTGAGCTGATGTGCGGCGTATACACTGATAACCAGCCTGACTTTTCATGGCTTATGCCGGGAGAGCAAAAAGATTTTGTACAGTATTTTATGCCCTATCGCGACTTAGGTATTGTAAAGAATGCTACACAAAATGCCATGGTGAACATGGAAAAGTTAGGCGACAAACTTACTGTTAAAGCCTACACTACAGGCATTTATCCAAATGCTACCGTTACGGTTAAAATCGGCGGCCTTATCCTGCTTAAAAAGCAATATGATGCTTCGCCTGAAGTATCTTATGAAAAAGAGATTGATTTTCAGGGAGCTGATACGCTGGAAGGCCTCTCAATAGCGGTTACGGATGAAAAAGGAGCCGTACTGGTAGATTGGCACTGGGAAGGTGAAAACAGCAGCGAAATCCCCGAGCCTGCAAAACCTGCCTTAACACCCGAAGATGTAGAAAACAACGAACAGCTGTTCCTTACGGCACAGCATTTAGAACAGTACCGACACGCCACTTATAGCCCTATTCCCTACTACGAAGAAGCGCTTAAACGCGATGCAGGCGACATCCGTGCCAATAACGCCATAGGCCTCTGGATGATGCGCCGTGCAAAATTTGCCGAATCTGAAGTTTATTTTCGCACGGCTGTTAAAACAATGACGCAGCGCAACCCTAACCCGTATGATGGTGAGGCATTGTATAACCTTGGTCTTAGCCTTAAGTTTCAAGGCAAAAATAGCGAGGCTTATGATGCTTTTTACAAATCGGCATGGAATGCCGCATGGCAAAACCAGGCCTATTTTAATGTAGCCCAGCTGGATGCCACAAAAGGCGATTATGCACTGGCGCTTACACATGTGCTCAAAGCTATTTCTAAAAACACCCAGGATCATAAAGCACTGCACCTGCACATAGCGTTGTTGAGAAAGCTTGGTAATAATAATAAGGCGCTATTGCTTATTGATAACTACCTGACTGAAGACCATTTTAACTACGGAGTTTTGTATGAAAAATACCTCCTTACCAATGATAAAGGAGTCCTTAAGCAATTGCAGGAGCTGCTTCGCAATAACATCCACAATTATATAGAATATGCGCTTGATTATGCCGCTGCCGGATTTTATGACGATGCAATTTCGTTATTAGAACTGGGTATCGGCGTAAGCGCCACATATCCGTTGGCCTACTATTACCTCGCATTATTCTACTATAAGAAATGTGATATGGCAAATGCAGATAATGCATGGAAAAAGGCAGCAGTGGCCAACCCTGACTACTGCTTCCCTAATCAGGTAGAGGCTGTTGAGGCACTTACTTTAGCTACAGCAAACAATCCTACAGATGCCAAGGGCCATTATTATTTAGGCAATTTTTGGTATGCCACACGTCAGTACGCTGAAGCTATTACAGCCTGGCAGAAATCTGTTGCTATAGACAACACCTTTCCTACGGCCCACCGCAACCTGGCCCTGGCGTATTATAATAAGCTTGAAAATCCTGAAAAGGCATTGACAAGTTTGGAAAAAGCCTTTGCCCTTGATACTGAAGATGCGCGTATTTTAATGGAACTTGACCAATTGTACAAACGCCTCAATAAGGATTTAGTGTATCGCCTGGCGTTTCTTGAAAAGCATTTAGAATTAGTGATACAGCGAGATGACGTATACCTCGAAAGGATTGCGCTCTATAACCTGCTGGGCAAGCACCAAAAAGCCTTTACACTGCTACAGAACCGTATATTTCACCCGTGGGAAGGCGGCGAAGGAAAAGTTACAGGGCAATACCTAACAGCACTTACAGAAATGGCTAAGCGGGCAATTAATGAAAGCAATTTTGATACGGCAATAGCGCATCTGGAGCAGGCGCAGTACTATCCGGAAAACCTGGGTGAAGGCAAGCTGCACGGCACACAGGAAAATGACATACATTACTGGCTGGGTGTTGCTTATGAAAAGAAAGGCGATCTTAGTCAAGCCAATAACTGTTGGAAAAAAGCCAGCGAAGGCCTTAATGAGCCGGCGGCGGCTATTTTTTATAATGACCAGCAGCCCGACAAGATTTTTTATCAGGGGCTGGCGCTGCTTAAACTTAACCGCCCTGATGAGGCCAACAGCCGCTTTGAAAAACTGGTTACCTACGGTAAACAGCACCTTGATGACCATGTTACCATAGATTATTTTGCGGTGTCTTTACCGGACCTGATGATCTGGGAAGACGACCTTGACAAGCGCAACCGCATACACTGCCTGTACATGCAGGGCCTGGGCTACTTTGGCCTGAATAAAAGCGCCGAAGCAGAGGCAAATTTTCAGGAAGTTTTAGGGCAGGAAAAAAGCCATAGTGGCGTAACAGTACATAAAAACATGCTTAAAGCAGCAACAACTAAAGTTTAGTTTGGTTTGTGTTTTTTACGCACTTAGTCCCCTCCTCAGCACAGGAGGGGACTTTTTATTAATATATAGCACTAAAAAACCGCGAATTCTCATCCGCGGTTTTAATATCTTAACTAAGGTCAGGAGTTATATTTTTTTAGAAGTTACATCTTTCATCTCGCCGTTTACTTTTATTTTGACTTTAACGGGTTTGGCAGAAAGCACCTCATAGGCGGTTACCTTTCCACTTTTCCAGGTGAAGTTAAGGGTAAAGCCTCCCTGGGCCTTAAGTCCTTTTACCGCTCCTTCTTCTTTCCACGCATCTGGTATAGCGGGCAGTAACTCTATAAACCCGGCGTGGCTTTGTATCAGCATTTCGCCAATGCCCGCCGCCGCACCAAAGTTACCATCTATCTGGAAAGGTGGCCCCGCAGATAGCAAGTTAGTATATGCGCCGCCCCCCGCAGTATAATTTATACCGGTAGCACGTGTAGGCCTTAAGATAGTCCTTAACAACTTGTACGCGCGGTTGCCATCTTTAAGCCTGGCCCAAAATAATTGCTTGTAGCCTATAGACCAGCTTGGTCCGTCATCTCCACGTACCTCAAGTGTTTTTCTGGCAGCCTCCGCCAGTTCAGGTGTGGCTTCCGGCGTAATAAGCGATGCCGGATAAAGCCCGTAAAGGTGCGATATATGCCTGTGTTGCGGCTCAGGCTCTTCATATGGCGCAAGCCATTCCTGTATACGGCCGTCAGGGCTGATAATACCCGGCGGGGGCAACTGCGATAACTTTTGCTCAAGTTCAGTACGAAGTTCCTTATCCACACCCAAAGTTTGCGAAGCGGCAATTACATTATTAAAAAGCTCGCGCACAATCTGGTTATCAATTGTGGGGCCCATGCACACGTGGGCATCGCCACTACCGTCAGGCATTTTGAAAGAGTTTTCGGGCGATACGGATGGTGATGTAACCAGCCAGCCATTGGCAGGCTCTTTGGTAAGCATGCTATTATAAAATAATGCCGATCCCTTGATTATAGGATATATTTCCTTAAGATATTTTTTATCATTACTGTACTGGTAATGCATCCAGAGATTATTGCACATCCAGCCGCTGCCCGCTTTAGATATACCCCATGAGGCGCTTTCGCCGGGCTCTGTAAAGCCCCAGACATTAGTTATAACATGCGCTACCCACCCGTCAGCATTATAATATGCTTTTGCAGTTTTCTCGCCAAATGGCATCATCTTTTTCATCAGGTCTGCCAACGGAAGGTTTACTTCACCCAGGTTAGCGGTTTCCATCGGCCATAGGTTCATCTGTACATTGACATCCAGATGGTAATCACCATTCCACGGTGTTTGTACCTGTGGCGCCCACAACCCCTGCAGGTTGGGGGGCAGCAAGCCTGTGCGTGTACTGCTGATGCCCAGGTAACGGCCGTACTGGTAAAACAATACTGCCAGTGCATTATCAGCATCAGGGTTTACCATATAGGCATCAAGGCGCTCATCTGTAGGCAGGTTTTGTTTACTGCGGCTTCCTAATGACACGTCAACGCGGTTAAATAACTTTTGAAAATTACTTATATGCCTGCTCTTCTGCTTATCATATTTTTGCTTCATTGCATTTGCAAGAAGCTTGTCTACCGTCTTTTCAAAATTCTTGTCAATAAAATCTGTTGCGGCAGAAATGTAAAGTATTACTTCTGTAGCGCTTTTAACTTCTAATTGCCTATTAGCTCCGGTAAGGGTACCATCGGTCAGCTGTGCTCTGACACGCACTTTATATTTCATGCCTTTACCATCAATACCGTTATTGAGCTGGCCCTGCATAGCAAGCGAGTTATCTTCATTATAGGTTATAAAATTCTCAGGCCTGTCTAGCTTTACAATAAAATTAAGGGCACCCTTTTTGCTGGCGGCAAGCCTTACAATAGCCACGTCATTGCCAAAGCTTGTAAAATATTCTCGGGTATAGGTGACGCCCCCCTGTTCAAAACTTGCTTTAGCCAGAGCCGAATTAATATCGAGGCTACGCTTATAATCTGAAACCTGTGCATCTTGCGGGTAATCAAAATCAAGCGACAGGCTGCCTAAAACCTGGTAACAGCCAAACTGTACATTTGCCCCATCTCCAGACCCTGAACCGGGCCCCGTACACACAAAGTTCTGGTTGATGAGCTCTTCAGCTTCGCGATTCCTGCCCTCAAGCAGCAATTGTCTTATTTTGGGCAGGTATTTGTTTGCCTCATAATTATTGGCATCCTGAGGAGAGCCACTCCACAACGTTATATCGTTTAATATAATCTTTTCGGTTTTGATGCCGCTGTCGGGCGTCATACCAAGGCGGCCGTTGCCCAGCGGCAATGTTTCCTCCCACTGAGATGCAGGTTTGTTATACCATAATTCCAACGGGTTGCTTTGGCTATAGCTAAGTATTGTTCCTAATAATGTTAGTAGTGCTAACGTTTTTTTCATAATATATAATATTGTAAAATCTTAAAGTTGATGGCCTGGCCCGGCGCCCCATTTTTTATTGGATTTGGGTCCCATTGTAAATTCAAGTACACCACCCGCATTTATGTCACTTTGGGTAATGTAGCTTTTTGTATACTTTTTGCCGTTTAGTGTAGCGCCCTGTATGTATTTGTTTGCAGCTGACACATTTTTAGCCTTGACCGTAAATGTTTTGCCGGAAGGCGCCTGTATAGCAGCCTGTTTTAAAATAGGCGTACCAATATCATAAATATCACCTGCGGGGTTAACGGGGTAGAATCCCATGGCACTGAAAACATACCACGCCGAAAGCTCACCGCAATCGTCATTACCCGCATAACCTGAAGATGTGGTATTGTACATTTTGTGGAGTATCTCCCAAACGTATTGCTGAGTTTTCCAGGGTTGACCCGCATAATTGTAAAGGTAAGCAATATGGTGGCTGGGTTCGTTACCGTGCGCATACTGCCCTATAAAGCCCGAAGCGTTATCGTTAACCTCTGCAGGCCTGTCTTCAAGCGTAAAAAAGGTATCTAGTTTTTTAGCAAACGCCGCATCGCCACCCACCAGGTAGATAAGACCCTTTACATCATGAGGCACGTACCAAAAATATTGCCAGCCATTGCCCTCTGTAAAAGGGTAGCCACCGTTAGCGCCATATTTTAAGGGATCAAACGGGCTAATCCACTGACCTCTGTCATCTTTTGCACGAAAAAACCCCATTTGGGTATCATACAAATTTTTATAGTAGTGCGAACGCTTTATAAAATGATTGTAATCTTCTGTTTTACCAAGCTTTTGCGCAAGCAGGGCTACACAGTAATCGTCGTAAGCCATTTCAAGCGTAAGCGAAACGGATTGCGACTTGAGATTCTCGGGGATATAACCAAACTGCTCCCACATTTTGAAAGGTGAACCAGGATGCTCCCGCACCGAAGATTGCTTAACCGCTTCAAAGGCTTCGTTTATATTTACGCCGGGAACGCCCTTAAGTACCGCATCTGCAATAACGGGAATAGAGTGGTTTCCTATCATGCAGTAGTTTTCCTGTCCCCAAAGCTGCCAGATGGGCAAATACCCAAATGACTTGTAGTGACGCAGCATGCTGTTTACAAAATGTGCCGACCGCTCTGGCTGCAAAATAGTGTATAACGGGTGTGCACCACGGTAAGTGTCCCAAAGCGAAAAGGTGGAGTAATATGGCTGTGCTGTATTTTGTACGGTAAAGTCTGGTGCTGAGTAGTCGCCATTTACATCTGACATGATATTCGGCTGTAAAAAAGTATGATACAGCGCGGTGTAAAATATTTCTTTTTGTTGTGCTGTGCCTTCAATTTTTATTTTGGAAAGCTCTTTCTCCCAAACGATATCTGCCATATTTACAATTCCGTCAAAATCCCATGCAGGTATTTCTGTCTCAAGATTAAGCCTGGCATTTTGTATACTCGTAGCAGAAAGGCCTACTTTTACAAGCAGCTCATTACCAGGTGCGTCAAAATCAAGTATTGCGCTTATAGCAGTGCCGTTTACTACACTGGCTTTGTCATAACTTTTTACGCCATCGGTTACAAAATTATGTATGATAGGCTGAGAAAATTCCGCATGAAAATAAACTTTACGCATGGGGGCCCAGCCCGTTATGATACGGTAACCTTCTATGGTATGGTCATCTACAAATGTTATTTGAGATGCAATGATTCGAGTGTTCCAGTCTGATTTTTTCATCGAATGGTCAAGGTCAAACAGCAGGTGTTTTTCCTTTCCCTTCGGGAAGGTGTATTTATGAAATCCTGCATGCGCAGTGGCTGTAAGCTCTGCCTTTATGTTATGGGTTTGCAGCGTAACACTGTAATAGCCCGGCCGGGCATTCTCTTCCGCGTGACTGAAGGTGCTTTGGTAGGGATTCTCCCCTGCCCCTGCCTTTATCACTGCGCCGCTAAACGGCATAAGCATTACGTCAAAAAGTTCAGCTACGCCAGTACCACTCAGGTGGGTGTGGCTAAAGCCGGAAATTGTGGTATCGTTATAATTATAACCGCAGGCCACACTCCAATCGGGCGTGTTGCGGGTATCGGGGCTAAGCTGCACCATACCGAATGGCACTGTTGCCCCCGGGTAATTGTTGCCCGATAAGGGCGACCCATTTGCCGCGCCGGTGCCAATAAATGGGTTAACATGATCTGTAAGCTTTTGCTGTGAGAGAGCGAAATTACCGGAAAGTAAGAGCGCAATTATCATTATATTTATTTTCATAGAAAAAAATGTATTCAGTGTCTGTGCTCTAATTAGCCCGCTATTAAGAAATACATCTGCATAGATTATAAGCTATACTGATAATATAAGTTGATTGAGGTTTTACAAGTGTATTATTTTGCAGAGATAGCAACCCTTAAAAATGCCAAATTTGAATGAAGGGCAATTATAAAGGTTCTCGCATCCTTTATAAAGCCTCCATTCAATTTGACAAAAGTAACCCAAACTGGAACTAACTCATTAAATACCGGGCACGTTGAACCCATCTATGCCCGGCGGTAATATAAATGAAAACTAAACTATTCTTGTTATTAGTAACCCGGGTTTTGGTCTTCCGGATTAATTTCATCATTTAATTTGATCTCTCCGATAGGAATAGGGTACCTGGCATGGAAATCCGCTATCGTACCGTTTTGCTCAGCCCATTTGTTACGTGTGCTAACATACTCAACAAAGTGTCCTGTACGTATAAGGTCCATCCTTCTCCATCCTTCAAAAGCCAGCTCACGCATACGCTCATCCATTATTCTAATCCTGAATTCATTCTGAGACAATCCGCTCCATGCCATTCCGGAAGGAAGGCTGCCACCAAAAGCCCTCGTGCGTACCTGATTGACGTAACCTTCTGCATCACCCGTCTGCCCAAGTTCATTTAGAACTTCTGCATAACAAAGCAACACGTCAGAATACCTTAAGTATGGTTTGTTTTTACCTGAATTCCAAAATGATTGAGATCCTTGTGTACGTATGTCTTCATATTTTTTAGTGTGTGGGTCAAGCTCATCACCGCCAAATCCTGCCGGTATATTAGGTGTAATACCGTTATAGGTAAAATCATAACGTATACTGGCATTTTTACGGGTATCACCCGGTTCCCAAACACCACCGGCAGCCTGATCTTTATAGTAGTATTCTGTAGCTACAATAAGGTCATACCCTCCAAAATAGGCGTATTGATCTAAAGTTGCAACCGCTCTTGACCCTGCCTGCCACTGTATCTGGTTATTATCCGGATAATTGTTGTTAAACTGAAACTCATATAATGATTCAGATGAGTTAGCAAAATTAGGATCAAAATTATTTGCGTAGTTAGGCTGCAAACTGTATTGACCTGAATTTATAACCGTTTCAAACCATTGTTTTGATTTGGCATAATCACGGAAACCTGACTCCTGAGGTGCATATAAATATACTTTACCTAACATTGCCTGAGCAAGGCCCTTAGTAGGATAGGTTGGGTTGCTTTGCGTTGCAGGTAATTTCTCTGCGGCTCTTTCCAGGTCTTCTACTATTTGTGTATAAACCATATCTAAATGCTGGCGGCCAAAACCAAGTTCAAACGTACGGTCCCTGTCGATAATAGGCACCTCTCCCCAAAGCTGAGTAAGTTCAAACATTATTGCTGCTCTTAAAAAACTTGCTTCACCCAATAGTAAATCTCTGCGTGCCGCATCTTCTTCGGTATTAACTAACAACGCCTGTACGGCAAGCGCAGCTTTGTTTACTGTAGGCCACCTGCTATTCCATAAGGCGCCAACGGCTTGGTTTTCCTGACTTAAAAAGCCGTTATAAAGGTCAAGCCCGGCTTGGTTAGCATCAGTCATTATCTGGTAAGCCCCCTGTTGCCCCTCATCTGTGCCACAGGTAAAATACAATGCAGCACGATCTTTTTGCAGGTTTCTCCAGTTGGTGTACTGTCCAAAGAGTACAGGTTCAATCTTATCGAGAGAGCCAAATGCCTCTGCTTCACTAATGGCAGTATTAGGCCCCTCATCTAAAAATTCTGAACAGGATGTAAAAAGTATCACGGAGCCCATTAAGGCTAAAATCTTTGATTTCATAGATATAATTTTAATTTATCTTTTTATAAAGCAACATTTAGTCCTACAACAAACATTCTTGAATTGGGGTAAGAGTCACCCCCTTCAGGATCATAACCTTTATATTTTGTAGCTGTAAACAAATTAGATCCTGTAACATAGACGCGCGCATTTTTAAGGTACACATTGTCCGTAAGGGTTGATGGGAATGTATAAGATAGTGTAAGTGCGTTCAGCCTCAAAAATGATGCATTTTGTATGGCGTGGTCTGTTTCGCCCAAGCTATACCTGCCACCGCCATAGTAAGCCCTTGGCACATCAGTATTTGTATTTTCCGGCGTCCAGCGGTTAAGCAGGTCAGTATGCGCAGCACTCATACCGCCACTATTCATGTATCCCTCATAAATCCAGCTGGTTCTTTTTCCACCTATTGAATAGGCAAAAACGGCATTTACTGCAAACCCTTTATAACTAAAATCTGTAGTAAAACCACCATAATAATTAGGGTCGGTATTGCCCACCACATAACGGTCGCTGTCGTTAATTACACCATCGCCATTACGGTCTTTAATTTTAATATCACCAGGCGCTACAGTACGGCCTCCATAATCTATTCCGCTCAGGTCTTCACCCACTTGTGCAATACCGTCATATTCAAAAACGTATATCGAATTAATCGATTTTCCTAAAAACAGGTTGCCGGTGCGCTGTATCTCATTTCCTGTAAAGCCACCAAGATTATACCGCTCCGTTTCCTCACCATATAATTTTGTTACTTTGTTTTTAGCAGATGATATATTTGCAGAAATATTCCATCTTACATCTTCGGTTTTTATAACATCGCCACTTACCTGGAACTCAATACCCTTGTTCTTCATAGCACCAACATTATAAATTGTTCTGTTATAACCACCCACGGTGCTCAATGAACGGTACATTAAAAGGTCATCATTTGTTATATCAAAATAATTTGCACTTAGTGTAAGGCGGTTGTTTAATACAGCAGCATCAAGACCAATGTTTAACTGTTTTTGCCTTTCCCAACGAAGATCAGGATTACCCAGCTGCCCATCTGAATCATAAGTTACCTGACTATTACTAACATTGGGGCGGTATAGCGAAATGTAAGCATAGTTTGGAATGTTCTGGTTACCCACAATACCATATCCTACCCTAAATTTAAGCTGATTTATTTTTTGCGATTCTTTAAGAAAGTCTTCTTTAGCAATATCCCAGCTTGCAGCTAATGACGGAAATGTACCCCACTTATTATTTGGTCCGAACTTAGAAGAGCCATCACGCCTTATTGTTCCTGTTAGTGAATATTTACTGTTGAACGTATAATTTACACGTGCAAAATAAGACATTAGTGTAGAGGTTACAAAGTCAGAGCCTAACTGAAAGTTTTCTCTTTGAGAGGCACCGCCAAGATACATATAAGCAAAATCATCACTTGCAAAACCACGCGCTCTTACGTCAGTAGAATTATCTGTGTTTTTTGTTAAAGAGGTACCTGCTAAAAGACTCACATCATGCTTTTCAGCATAGGTCTTGTTATAACTGATTGTATTATCCCACTGGTAATTCAGCTGGTTGTACCTCCAGTGGTGTGCCTCTCCATTAGAACTGTTTCTAATTGACTGTCCCGTAAATATTGGCAGATAATCAAAATTAGCCTGATCAACGATATCTGCACTAAAAGTACTCCTTATATCAAGCCCCTTTATAGGCTTTATGCTTAAAAAGTTACTGCTGGTAAGCTTATTCCTTTTACTGAAATTAATAATTTCCAAGCTAAGGATCGGGTTATACAAGTTAGGATCTGGCGCATCACCATAGCGAAGGTACGTAGCGTCACGGTCTATAGCCAACAAAGGGTTTGCACCTAAAGCGGTTCCAAAAGCACTGCCTTCCTGGTATGAAGTTTCGCTATGAGAAAACGTATTATTAGATCCTAATTGCAGCCATGGCTTAACATCCTGAACTAAATTAACTTTGGCATTATATCTTTTGAAAGACGAATTTTTTAAAAGCCCATCCTGATCAGCATAGTTAAAACTTGCAAAATAGGTACCCTTCTCTCCACCACCACTAAAGCTTATATCGTGGTTAGTTTGTACGCCCGACTGAGTTACTTCATCAAGCCAGTTATAGCTTTTACCTGCTCGGTAAGCATCAAGTTCATATTGTGCAAATGCCGTAGAGCCGTCTGCCTTAATCTGGGTGATATAAGCCGCGCGGTCTGCACCGGGGTTTTCGTCCATATAACGGTTAGCAAATGCATCTACACGAAGATCAAACAGCTGCTGACCGTTCATGAGCGGGATAGTCTTAGTAAACTCAGAAACACCCAACCAGGTAGAATATTCTACTCTGCCTTCACCGTTACGAGAACCTTTTTTAGTAGTAATAACTACAACCCCATTAGCACCGCGTGAGCCGTAAATAGCTGTAGCCGAAGCATCTTTAAGAACGTCTATACTGGCAACATCATTAGGATTGATATTTTCAAAGTTACCTTCCATTATTAATCCATCTACTACAAATATGGGGTTTGTACCAAAATTAATAGAGTTGTTACCCCTGATTTTTATTGAAGCTGCCCCACCTGGAGAAGGACTTTGCTGAACATACACACCGGCAATACGCCCTTGCAACGCCTGCACTACGTTAGGAGTGGGCGTCTCTTTTAGCTTTTCGCCCGAAAGGTTTCCAACAGCTCCGGTAAGGTCTCCCCTCTTTATAACAGCTCCCACTACCACAATTTCGTCAATTTCTTCAGAACTTTCTGCCAAAACAACATTGATTGTAGCATTTGAACCTACCTCAATCGATTGCGAAACATAACCTAAATAACTAAATTCAAGTGTTTTTCCAGTAGCGGCCTCAAGGCTGTAATTACCGTCCATATCTGTAAATGTAGCGGCTTGTGTACCCTTTACTGCAACTGTAGCCCCGGGCAATGGCATACTCTGAGCATCAGTAACTTTACCGCTCACTGTTTGAGACCAGGCATTGCCGGCACAGAGGGTAAAAAGTAAAAAACATAAATATCGTATTACATTTTTCATAAAGTGTTCGTTTTGGTTAGTAAATTTTTAAAGGGTTTTTTAAATTTTTTCAAAAGGGTTAATTGTTAATAGCATAAATATATTTTGTCAGATTGCACATTGTACTATACTATTCTATTATTTGTACAAACATACAAATATTTCCACAACATCCAAATTTATGTTTTAAGAATTTATTAAAATTTTCAATGTTTTTTCAGGGATTGCTATTTTTGAATTCTAACAAAAAAGAATGTTTCAAACACAGCAATTAAGTACTATGCAATGCCTTTTTTACTAAAAAACACAAAAACTGCAATCATGCCTATTAAAAGAAATAAATAGGCAATAAGTCGTCCTCTCCAGGGTTTTAGAGGTATTGTATCAAACTTGATTTCGTTGTAGGTAAAATCCGGATATCGACGTGTTACTACAAACATGCAGCAGGTTGTCAACACAAACAAGATAGCAAGCATATGCAAATAATGAATTTTTACCTGGAGCACATAATTAAAAAGTATATATGATGCTATAAAAAATACAATACCTGCTTTTGCTGCCTGTGGTGGAACTTTTTTTGTAAAAAAACCTATTAACACAATGGTAAATACCGGTACGCAAAACATACCCGAGAGCTGTTGCAGGTACGTATAGAACCCCGATTTAGCAAATATTATAAATGGAGCGGCAAGCATTGACATTAATGCAATAGCTATTTCAAATCGTTTGCCGGTTTGCACGAGTTTTTTTTCAGTAATGTCTTCACCTCTCTTTTCTTTCCAGGGCTTATAAAGATTTAGCGTAAATAGTGTACTGCTGCTGTTTAACCCCGCATTAAAGGTGGTTATTGCAGCGCCAAGAACTACGGCAGCTGTTAGCCCTGTCATAAATTGTGGCAACACATTTTTAACTACAAGCGGAAAAACCTCAGCAGTATTATTCAGATTTTCAAACATATGGACACCTATCAGCCCCGGAATGTTTATTAGGAACGGACACAGCAGTTTACCTACTGCCGCAAGTGCCATACCTTTTTGGCTATGTGATAAACTTTTAGCAGAAAGTGCCTGCTGTACAATATATTGCTCCATGCCCCAGTAATACAAGTTTATGATAAACATACCAGTAAAAATAGTATCAAAGGGTACTTCGTCTCCTGCTTTACCTATGGCATCAAGGTGTTCTTTTTTGGTAGATAACACTTGCTGCATACCCGCTACCCAATCGCCATGACCCAAATATTCAAAGCCAAAATAAGGTATGGCTACGCCAATAGTTACCAGTCCAAGGCTTAATATGGTATCTGAAATAGTTATAGCCCTAAGCCCTCCAAGCACAGAGTAAATTGTCCCTACAAGACCAACTACCCAAACCATTATCCAGATATTTTGCCAATAAGTCAGATTTAGTGGCTCTAAAAAGTTAAACATACCTGTAAAAGCGACCGCCCCGCCATATAAAACTGAGGGCAGCAGGTTGATAAGATAACTTCCTAAAAACACCAGGCTTACTAATCTGCGTGTAGAGGCATCATACCGTTTTCCTAAAAAATCCGGTATGGTCATGGCGCCAGTGCGAAGATATATGGGCAAAAAAAACTCAGCGGTAATAAGCATGGCAAGTACAGAAGCAACACCCCAACTTATAACACTCATGTTATTAATGTAAATAGATTCATTTTCACCAATAAACTGGTTAGCGCTAATGTTGCTAAGCAATAATGCGCCACCCACAACCCAAAAGTTATTTTTTCTGCCCGCAAAAAAATGTGCATCAGTCGTTTGCTGAAGCTTTTTGCGTGTTTTAATCCATGATATTACCGCTACAAGACTGGTGAAAAGCAAAAAGCTGGCAATGGTTGTAAAGCCCATTTTTTATAATGAGTTCCTGTTAATGAGTACAGTTGGTATAACTTCCTGCGTTTTTTTACGGTTGAGTACAAAATCAGCTGCTTTTTTGCCCATTTCGGCAAAATCAGTACTAAAAGTAGTAACGCCGTCAAAAATTATTTCTTTTACAATATCATCATTATGAGATATAAAACCTATATCCTTGCCCAGCTTAAAACCCTTTAATTTAGTATCTTTAAGCATTTCCCATAGTTCAAGGTTATGTATGGTAAAATAGACTTTTCTCTTCTCCAGCGAGCCGGCTTCATATTCTTCTTTGATAATACCTTTAATATCATAATCTTTCATGAACTTTTTGAAAGAATTTAAAATCTCATTTGGCTCTGCAGATGATGGTTTAAAGAAAAAGATAATCTCATCATACTTTTTAATCTTATCTTTAAGCTGAACAAAAGCCTTGTAAGATGAATCGCCAAACTCCTGCACTACATAGTTATAATCTTCATCGGTCTCAATATGGCGGTCTACCAGCAATACCCGGTTAGAAGGTAATACCTTAAGCAATTGGGCTGTTTTAGGATTTGGAATGGGTGCAATTACATACATTCCATATTTACCTTTAATGCTTTGCACTGTATGCTCAAAAGTCTCGAAATTGTTATGGTGAAAATATATATCGAGTTGTACATTTTTACCCAGGCCGCGGCGAAAGTTTTCATAAAACGTTTCCTGAAAAATGTCAAATGCAAATAGTAAAAGTGCTACCTTAAGTTCCTGATGCACATCATTTGTAGCTACAAAATAGCCAAGGCGGTTTTTAGATTCTATTATACCACGGTGAATTAATTCTTTATATGCCTTTGCAATGGTTTCGCGGGCAAAACCAAGTTCATTAATTATAGTATTTACAGATGGCATAAGGTCGCCTTTGCTTACTACTTTTTCATCAATAGCATTTATAATACCCTGCACCAGCTGCTCATGCTTACTTAGTGAGCTTACAGATTCTAAATTTTTTATCTGTTGTATAATCTGCTTCATAAATCTTAAGGACGGATGTTTATATTTAATGCGCATCGGCACATTATCCACAAATATATTATTAATATATGTTTAAAGTAGCGTTATTTTTAAAACTACACTCGTATTATTTGTATTAACATTCGGGTTAATACCCACCTGCATCAGGAAGTCACCAGAATATTCAGCTGTGGTTACAGCCGGTTTTTTGCCCGGATATACGTTAATTTCTTCAACCATATATTTTTTTTTGGCTTCAAGACCCTTAAGTTTTACAGGCAGTAACGTACCGGTATTGTAGCGGTTATTTACCATATAAGTAAATACTACGGCCTGGCTGCCATCCTGGTTAACATACTCAATAGAAGCAGCATCATTATCCCAAGGGCTTTGCAGGCGATACTGGTTACCCTGCCAAATGGTTTTATTTAGCGTGCCATAGTTTTTGAGTGCCTCCTGGCAAAATTGCAAGTCAGTTTGGTTAAGATGGCTTACTACTATATCAAAGCCCAGTTTACCCATCATGGCCACATCTGTACGATATTTTATAGACTGTTTTCCCCAATCGGTAACATGGTTTCCCGATGCCAGGGCAGGATAAAAATATGAGTATTCCCATTGTATAAACACTCTCTCCAGCGGATCAGTATTATCACTTGGCCAATATTCAGTAAAATATTGCAGTGCGCCATAATCTACCCGGCCACCACCGCCGGAGCACAACATCATCGGTACGGTAGGGTATTTTTTGCGGATACGTTCAAACACATTATATAAACCTTTTACATAATCTGTATAAAGGTTAGACTGATTTGCACCAAGATAAGTTGAGTACGCATTATAAATTACAGCGTTGCAGTCCCATTTGATATAAGCAAGTTCTGGATTTTTGGTAAACAGGTTATCTACAACACCATAAACAAAATCCTGCACTTGGGGGTTAGAAAGGTCGAGAACAAGCTGGTTACGGAAGTAATATTCAGGCCTACCCTCCTGCTTAATTACCCAATCAGGGTGTTTTTTATACAGGTCACTGGCCGGACTTACCATTTCCGGCTCTATCCAAATGCCAAATTTAACCTGGTTATCTTTAGCTGACTTAACTAAAGAGGCTATACCGTTTGGTAACTTCTTTTTATTTTCATCCCAGTCGCCCAAAGCTGCATTATCTCCGTTGCGCGGATGTGTGTTGCCAAACCAGCCGTCATCAAGCAAAAACAGGTCTACACCCAGTTTTTTACTATCGGCAATAAGAACTTTTAGCTTGGCCTCATCAAAATCAAAATAAGTAGCCTCCCAGTTGTTTAATAATGTAAGGCGCTCGCCTTTGCCATCAAGCAACTTATAGTTACGTGCCCAGTTGTGAAGGTTTTGGCTGGCCAGTGTTTTACCTCTATGCGATAATGTATACCAGAATTTTGGTGTGGTAAATGTTTCGTCCTTACTTAGTTTATAAGCTGAAGCGGCATTATTAATACCCGAAATTATGCGCAGGTTATTAAGCGGGTCTATTTCAAAATCATTGCGAAAGTTACCGGACCATTCAAGGCCGCCCATAAGCACATGGCCTTCATCTTCAGTAGCCGGTTTTTGTAATGATACCATAAAGGTAGATGGCTGAAACATATTAGGCCTTGCACCCAGTTTAGAGTCAAGTGTTTTTATGCCGTGTGTAAGGCGCGTTTCTTCGGGGCGCATTTCGCTGGCCCAGTCACCATAATGCTGGTTAAGCCAAAAATCATTATTACCCCTTATATATAAATTTGCCGATGCATATTTATTAAGTGTTATGGTACCTTTTTCTTTATTTGTAATGGTAGACCACTGCTCTATCACATCAGTATCGTTATAGGCTACAATAAACAAGTGCACTTCAAGGGCGTAAACAGGGTCTTTCAAAACAATTTCTGTTTGAGATATGCCATTGGCTACAGAGGTGGTGTTATGGCTAATGTAATGAAGATCGAGAGAAGTATTGCCATTAGTATGCACAATGCTCAGGGCAGGCTCCAGCAGGTTTTTAGAACCTGATGGCGTATAGGCAGCATTATAAACGCCGGTATAATCAGTTCCCTGTTTGTATTGCGCGGCAACAAGTCCATATTCGGTATCATTGGCAAGCTTTTCGCCAAAATAAATAGTGCTTAGCTCTTTGGCTTCGTTTACCTGGAGTACAAGCGCATTGCTTTTAGTTTTAACCGGAATAATTTGCTGTGCAATAAGGGGTGTGAGGCCACCCGCCACTAAAAAGAGGACTGCCGTAACAGACTGCCTGATGTTTTTCATATACTAATGTTTAATAATCTCTATTTTCTTCCTTTCGTAATACCGGGCCAAGTATCTGTACGAAAGGGTGATGCCGGCAGACCCGACGCATTTACAAGGTTGCCATCAGGGTTGTTAGCCCAGTTGTAGCGTACCGCAACAGGGTTTGCCACCTGTGGCGATGTTAGCACCACTTTATTTTCTTCGATTTTTGCTTCTGCCCGATGGAACACTTTATCTTCTCCTGCAACTGCAAAGCCCTTAAGTGCTGTACCACTTTGTGTTTTTATCCCCTCGCTAAAATCAAACTCAACGGTTATGGAAGTGCCTTTTTTAGCAAACGATTTATACATAGGGCCGCTGTAAGGTATCTTGACTCCATAGTTTTTAGCAAGGGCTATGCGTGCCAGCCTCTCACCTATTTCCTGCTTGTTTTTAGGGTGAATATCTTCAGCATTACCTATATCGGTAGCTACAATCATACCTGTGTTAGGTAGCTTTAACGCCATGGTTTGCGCTTCCCTTAATTCTGCCCATGCAGACTCTTCTGGTTTTGTTTTTGACTGCATGTAGTTAGCCAGCTGTACAAAATAAAATGGCAGTTTTTTATCGCCTAACTGCTTTCTCCAATCATTTATTAATAACGGGAAAAGCGTTTGGTATTGCTGTGCCCTGTGGGCATTGCTTTCTCCCTGATACCATATAACACCTGCAAATTTGTATTTAAGCAGAGGATGGATCATAGCATTATATAGTGCCGTTGGCCTATTTTGCCCCTGAGGCATATAAGGTGCCGGTGGCAGGTCTTTAAGGCTAACCCCCGTTGCAAACTTCCAGTCTCCTGCAAGGCTGTAATCGTCATTACCAACTTTCAGTGTCATTGTATCTGGCCCATACACGCCACCACCAGAGCCGGTATCCTGCACCCTAATGGTAATTATGTTTACTCCATTTTTTAGAATACTGGCAGGTATGGTGTAATGCCTTAATACATTATAACCATCTGTACCGCCTATTTCGGTGCCGTTAACATATAGTTTATCATTATCATCTGCATAGTATTCAAGTAATGCATCGCCAGAAATCTTAGCAAGGTTAACAGTTTTTCTGTACCACACCGCACCATCAAAATCCGGGAAACCCCTGTTTTCAAAAAAAGAGGGCACAGGCATGTTAACCCACTGCGCATCATTATACTCCGGTTGTGCCCAAATGGCTTTACCATCGTTCATGCCTTTATCTGCTTTTTCCATTAGCTGCGCCCAGGTATTCATCTCCGCATTATATTTCTGCTGAAGCGCCTCACGGCTTTCTTCATCCTTCATACCCTCCAGCGCTGCATCAAAATCGTGAATGGTATGTAATGCTTCGGCGCTTGTCCAGGCCTCTGCAACTGTACCTCCCCATGAGCTGTGTACCAGCCCTATGGGTATCTTTTTTTCGTTGTAAATTTTTCTAGCAAAAAAGTAAGCTGTAGCGCTAAAATCGGCAATAGTTTGCGGACTACACACCAGCCATCCACCATGCTGCACTTTTAATTCATTAAGAGGCGCTGCACTCTCTACATGTTCTGCCTGCAACAATCTTATTTGCGGGTAATCTGCATTTTTTATCTCTTCCTCATAGTTAAGCACTTTGCCCCAGCCTTCCAGTGGCATTTCCATATTGCTCTGACCACTACACAGCCACACCTCTCCTATAAGTATATTTTTTAGCTGTACCTCATCGCCATCGTTTATAGTTATAATATATGGACCTCCATAAATCGGCGTCTTTAAATTTACCTGCCAGTCGCCACCACTCGTTTTTACCGTGTAGGTCTTATTATCCCAGGATGTGGTAATTTTTACCGATGAAGCATTGCTTTCACCCCAAAACGGTACATTTGCTTTTTGCTGGAGTACCATATTATCAGTAAAAAAAGACGGCAAAGTTACTTCTGCACGGGCCTCTCCTACAGCACATGCTATTAAAGTAAAAGAGAATAAAATACGTTTAAAAAAAAGATTCATACAAGTAAACATTTTAAGGTTTTACGAATTAATATATGGTTTTTACCCACCAAGCGATAAAGCTATCGTATTTTCCTTAATATTTTTATTTTCGGTGGCAAAAAGTCTTTATGGCTATAAGCCCCCTTTGCTTTAAGTTTTTAAAGATTCAATTATTATAGTTTCAGTTTAAACCCTCCAGATTTGAAATCAAACAAACTGTGTCATCAACATTTTCAATACAAAACAAGGACAAAATTTTATTACAGCAACCTCAAATCTATTGTTCTATTCTATTCTACAATATTACAACTTTAAATTAAAGAAAAAACGTTTTCATGAAAAATTTGATTTGAATTAATCTGCATTATTTTATATGTTGTAAACAAACAATTTACGTATGAATATTTATAGTTTCTTTAATGAACAAGAAGATATTGTTGCTTAACTTTGCACAAAACCAATCTAAGAATGCCCAAAAAAAACAGGAAAAGTGAGGAATTCTGGAATACTCTAACCCATGGCACCGGAGCTATACTGTCGGTAATTGCGCTAGTACTGCTTATAGTATATTCTGCGCTTTATGGCACAGGCATGCATATAGCAGCCTCTATTGTATTTGGCAGCAGCTTAGTATTACTTTATTCAGCATCAACTGTTTACCACGCAGCCTGGAAGCTACGATGGAAGCGCATCATGCAAAGAATAGACCATTTATGCATTTACGTACTTATAGCAGGAACATATACTCCAATAGCACTTTTAGGACTTAAAGGAGCTTGGGGATGGAGCATTTTTGGCGGTATATGGGCGTTTGCTATCGCCGGTTTCGTATTTAAATTCTCTCGCCTTCGCAGGCTGGAAAAGCTTTCCCTTGCTTTATATGCACTTATGGGCTGGCTAATAATAATTGCTGTCAAGCCTCTTATAGAAAATCTCTCTTCCGGCGCTTTACTTTATCTTTTGGGTGGTGGCCTTTGCTACACATTTGGTATTTATTTTTACGCGAAAGAAAAAATACCATACAATCATACCATTTGGCATTTGTTTGTTTTGGGCGGCAGTGCATTGCACTTTTTTGGCATTTTTATATATCTGATACCATAAATTTGGTAAAAATTGCTATTTTTATATTTATAGCTTAAAATAGATTTATTTGGAAAATAATAAAGATCCGTATGCCTTTTTGAAAGGCGGCGGTGAAATGGGCGAACGCATTCGTAATTTTAACTGGGCCACAACTCCTGTAGGCCCGTCTCAATCATGGCCTCAGAACCTGCGAACTACTGTGGCTCTTATGATGTCTACAAAGTTCCCTATGTTTTTGTTTTGGGGAAAAGACCTTATACAATTTTACAATGACGGGTACATAAAAATACTCGATTACCAGGACAGGCACCCTTCGGCACTTGGACAACCCGGCCAGGTTTGCTGGGAAGATGTATGGGATGTCTTAGAACCTATGATAGATGATGTCTTTAAAGGTAAAGACATTTACATGGAAGACCTTATGATAAACCACCGGCATAATGGCAACCGAAAAGATACTTACTGGACCTTTAGCTACAGCCCTGTATGGAATGAAAATGATGAAGTTGATGGAGTAGTTGTAATTTGTAATGAAACTACAGAAACGGTACATAATATTAAGCAACTTAACCGAAGTAAAGAAGAGCTTGAATTTGCTATAGAAGCGGCAGAAATGGGCATTTGGGATCTTGACCCCGTTACAGGTAAGTTTACCGGAAATACCAGGCTAAAAAAATGGTTTGGCCTGGCTGCAGAAGACGAAATACCTCTTGAACATGCCACAAGTGTTATTGATGAAAAAGACCGGCAACGCGTTATAGATAATATAAATACAGCACTTCAATATGAATCAGGTGGAAAATACGATGAAGAATATTGTATCAATAACCCTGAAACTGGTACTCAGATAATTGTAAAGGCATTAGGCCGCGCATGGTTTAATCAGGATAAGACTGCCTACCGTTTTAACGGCACCTTACAGGATATTACGTTACGACGTAAAGCAAACCAGGAAATCGATAAAGCAAACCAACTGGCATCACTTGCTACAGAAAGCGCCGGTATTGGGCTTTTTCAGGTAAATCTCGTGACCGGTAAAATAGAATATAACCAGCAATTTGCTTTTGTACTTACTGGCGATTATAATAAAGATATTAGAGACCGTGACGGTTATTTAAAATATATTCACAAAGACGACTTAGCCGCCAGAGCACTTGCACTGGCTATAGGAGATAAAACTAACGTTTACCGTTACAATATCAGGGTAATATGGGAAGATGGCGCTATACACTACGTAACAGTATCCGGCGCCCGTACATTTGATGAAAATGGCAACCCGCTTACCTTTTCCGGTACGGTAAAAGATATAACCGAGCAGGAAGAGCAGCGCCTTGAACTTGAACGCAGTGAAGAGCGTTTTAAATCGATGATAGAACAGGCTCCCGTAGGCGTATGCCTGCTAACCGGAAGAGATTTAATTATTGAAGTGGCCAACGATATTATGCTTGATTTTTGGGGTAAAGATGCTTCAATATTAGGCAAACCTTTTGCTGAGGGGGTTCCGGAACTTGTTGGCCAGCCGTTTTTAAAGATACTTGACGAGATTTTTACAACGGGGGTTGCACACGAAGGCAATGCTGAGCCGGCAATACTTAACCAAAATGGTATACTGGATACCTATTACTACGATTATACCTACAAACCTCTATTTGATGAAAATGGGCATGTCTATGCTATTATGGATATGGCGGCAGATGTTACCGAAAGGGTGAAGATACAGCAGCGAATAGAAGAAAGCCAGCAGCAAATAATTACTTCTTTTGAACAATCACCCATAGGGATTGCTATAATGGATAAAACGGACCTGAGGTTTACCATGGTCAACCCGTTTTATGGAGAGCTTGTGGGCCGTGAGCCTGAAGATATAGTAGGCAAAACGTTGTTTGAAGCTTTGCCCGAACTTAAGGGCCAGGGCATTGAAGAGCTGCTTACTACTGTTATTGATACAGGAGAGGCATTCCTGGCTAATGAATTTGGGGTAACCTTATTACGTAACAATAAGCTCGAAGAGATATTTGTAAATCTTACCTACCAGCCCCGCCTCGATAAAGACAATAATGTAACAGGCATATTTGTAGTAGCAACCGATGTTACACAACAAGTACTCTCACGCAAAAAAGTTGAAGCAAGCGAGGCACGAATACGCTCCATCATTGCGTCGGCACCGGCCGGTATGGGCCTTTTTGTGGGCCGGGATCTTATTGTAGAAATGCCTAACCAGACGTTTATAGACATTGTTGGAAAAGGATGGGATATTGTAGGGAAGCCCCTTCGGGAGGCCATGCCGGAACTACTTACTGAGAACCAGCCGTTTTTACAGATACTCGATGATGTATTTACAACAGGCAAAATGTTTCAGAGTTATGGGTCGTTAGTGCAAATTGTAAAAAATGGCGTAATGACCTATAATTATTATAATATTACCTATACCCCACTTTTTGATGAAAACAATGAGGTATATGCTATATTAGATATTGCCATTGACGTTACTGAAGCCGTGACCGCACGCCAAAAACTTGAAAATACCGAGGCATCATTGCGGGGCGCCATAGAGCTGGCACAGCTGGCAAACTGGAGTTATGATATCAAAAACGAAAGGTTTAATTATTCTCAAAGGTTTTTAGATTGGCTGGGCTTTGATATTGATGTAAAACCTAATGAAGAAACTTACAACCACTTGCCTCCTGAATACAGAGAACGTGTAGATAAGGCTATTAAAGCGTCTTACGCACCGGGCTCTACCGGCATTTATGATTATGAGCACCCTATAATACACCAGCGCACAGGCCATATGCGCATAATACACGCGCAGGCACAGGTATTTTATGACAGCCTGGGCAACCCTGAGTTGTTAACAGGAACCGCACAGGATGTTACTAAAGAGCGCAAAATGCAGCAACAACTTGAATTTGAGGTGCAGCAACGCACTGAAGAGTTACAAGCAATGAACGAAGAACTGGAAACGGCTAACGAGCAACTATTGCTTAGTAATAAAGAGCTGCAGCAATTTGCTTATATCGCATCGCATGACTTGCAGGAACCTTCCAGAAAAATAAGTATATTTTCTAATATGCTCAAAGAAAAATTAAGCAATACCGATGAAAGGGCTGTATATTACCTTGATAAAATAAGTACTTCGGCAGAGCGAATGGGCAACCTGATTCGGGATGTCCTGGGATATTCGCAATTATCAAAGGAAAATGTTTATGAGCCAACAAATTTGAAAAAGATTGTAGAGGATATCATTATTGAGTTTGAACTGATGATAGAGCAGTATGGCGCCAAAATAAATTATGAGACGCTTCCTGTTTTAGAAGCAATCCCGTTGCAAATGTCGCAGCTATTCGGAAATCTGATATCCAACTCCATTAAATATTCAAAGGCAGGTGTGCCACCCGTTATTACAATGACAGCACGTATCATAGACGGACAGGATGCGGGCAAATACCTGGAAAAAGAACCACTAAAAGCCATAAGATATTACAAAATCGAATTCAGGGATAATGGTATTGGCTTTGACCCAAAATATGCGGATAAAATATTTAATATCTTTCAAAGGTTACATACTAAAGAAGAATATACAGGTACAGGTATAGGCCTTGCCATGTGTAAAAAGATTTTACAAAACCATCATGGTAATATACTTGCAGAGGGTTTTCAAAATGAGGGCGCATTATTTACTATCATTATTCCTGAAAAACAGGATATTCATGAGCCTGTACATTAAAAATAAAAAAGAGCGGCAAATGCCGCTCTTTTTTATTTTGGAAGTTTCCCCTAAAAAATATAATCAGTACTTAAAAAGTTTGAATCATGATTTTTAACAATTTCGTTAAATAACTCTTTTGTTGTATCGTTAACCTTAGCCGCAACAAGTGATCGTATTGAAAAAGATCTCAATGCATCAGATACAGACAGGGTACCTTCTGCGCTGTCTTTCCTTCCGGTAAAGGGAAATACATCAGGGCCACGCTGCGCCTGCGTATTGATATTTACACGGCTTACAAGATTCACAAACGGGTCTATAAGGCTGGCCACCTCTTTAGCATCATTACTAAAAATACTTACCTGCATACCATGGCTGGCTTCTATCTGATATTTTAACGGTTCATCAATACTTTCAAACGGTACTACGGGTATAACAGGGCCAAATTGCTCTTCCTCATACAGCCTCATGTATTCGTTAACCGGATATACAACTGCAGGAAACACAAATGACGCATCAGTATAGCCACCGTTCTCATTTACCACTTTAGCACCCTTATTAACAGCATCTTCAATTATTCCTTTCAGGTAACCAGGCTTATCAGCTTCAGGCAGGGGTGTAATCTTTACATCCTTATCCCACGGCAGTCCCGGCTTTAATGCAGATACTTTTTCGCTTAGTTTTTTAACAAAGGCATCGGCCACCCCTTTCTGTACAAAAATTAGCTTAAGTGCTGTGCAGCGTTGCCCATTGAATGAAAGTGAGCCCAGTATGCATTCGCTGACAGCCACATCAAGGTCGGCATTATTGGTAACAATTGCAGCATTTTTAGCATCAAGGCTTAAGATAGCGCGTAGCCTGTTAACCTTTGGGTGCTGTTTTTTAAGGCCGTTTGCTACTTTGCTTGAACCAATAAAAGCTAAAACATTTACTTTACCACTTTCCATAACGGGGGTTATAATTTCAGAACCTTTGCCATAAAGCGTATTTACAGTTCCTTTAGGAAAAGCCTCCTTAAAGGCTTTTAAAAGCGGATAATGTGCCAGCACACCATGCTTAGGGAGTTTGAACAATATGGTGTTACCCATAATAAGAGCCGGGATAAGGGTTGTAAAGATTTCGTTAAGAGGATAATTAAATGGCCCCATGCTAAGCACAACACCCAGTGGCGCACGCCTTACCTGCGCAATTGTACCTTCAGCTTCCTGAAAGCGAGAGGACTCCCGGTCTAAGTCTTTTAAGGCATCAATAGTAAAATTAATGTACTCTACCGTACGGTCAAACTCTTTGGTAGCATCGGGCAAAGATTTACCTATCTCCCACATCAGCAGCTTAATTACTATGTCGCGCTCTGCAATCATAAGCCCTACAAATTTTTCCATACACTTAATCCTGCCCTCCACTTTCATAGTGGGCCACTCACCCAACCCATTGTTGTAAGCGGCTAAGGCGGCATCAAGCGCTTCCATTGCCTCTGCCGGTGACGTGTGGGGTATTGTACCTACCAGCTTGCGCTTAAGTCCATCAGGACCCGGAATGCAAACAGGTGAATAAATCTCCATTATATCACCATTCCATGGTACTAATTCACCATTAAGAAGATATTCGCGCTGGTGTATTTCGGGTATGTTATATTCTTCAGGAACTGCTGCTGTAAAAATATTTTTCAGGGCATCTGCCTGAGGTATGCTGTTTTCCATATAAGTAATGTGTATTATTAGTTTTAATAAAGTTAGCGAACAAAACTGTAATATATGGCTTACAGGCGCTAATATTTTATTAAAAAACATTATATCGTTTTAGGTACCTGTGTTTTAAATTGCTTTGCTATATTTGCAAACACTATTACTCTATAGAAATAGTATAGTATATTACTTTTAAAAGAATGACCCGAATAATACTCCAGCTTGAGCGCGCCACAAACCAGGTTACTTTTAGACAAATAGCCATAACCATGCTTTTACTAAAACTGGTTATTATATGTTATTTTGCTTATCTACTTATTGGTGAGGCTATAAATGGGACAGTGCTTTTTGACAGCACTTTTTTCTTTTTTATGGGAGTTGGTTTTTTAGCGCAAATAATAGATGGTGCCCTGGGCATGGCTTATGGGGTAAGCTGCACAACATTGCTTATGAATTTTGGCATACCTGCCAGTATAGCCTCGGCTAGTGTGCATACGAGCGAAATTTTTACTACGGGTATATCCGGGCTGTCGCACATAAAATTTAATAATATTGACAAAGGGCTGTTTTTTAAAATAGTAATTACGGGAACTCTGGGTGCGGTGCTGGGCGCTTACCTGATTAGTGATTACCTTCCGGGAGAAATAGTGAAACCTTATGTTTCGGGGTACCTGATTCTTTTGGGAGGTTATATTATTTATAAAGGCATTGATAAAAAACCCCGTGAAAGCTCGTCTATAAAAAAGGCCCCTTTACTGGCCCTTATAGGAGGTTTTCTTGACACTATAGGCGGCGGCGGTTGGGGGCCCATTGTTACCAGTAACCTTATAAGCCAGGGTAAAGACCCCCGCCATGCCATAGGCACCGTTAATACGGCAGAATTTTTTGTGACTTATTTTGCTACCATAGTATTTGTATTTATATTAGGAGTAAACCACTGGCAAATAATACTTGGCCTTATAACCGGCGGTGCCATTGCAGCTCCTGTAGGGGCTTACATTGCATCGCGTATTAATAAACGTATATTGTTTTTTATGGTAGGCACGCTTATCATACTTACATCAGGATATACTTTGTACAGGATGTTATAGAAATGGATCGGTAAGCTTGTGTTTGTAACTAAAAAGTACCAGGCCCACTTTACTTTTTATATTGTACTTTTCAAATAAAGCAGCTCTATAGGCCTCAATTGATTTAACCGAAACTGCCATAATATCGGCTATTTGCTCATAGGTAAGTTCGCGGCCATCGCATACCAGGGTAAGGAAATCACGTTCGCGTGCAGTAAGGGTTATGTTTGCTTGTTGCGGCTGGCCATCCATAGGGTCATATTTACGCACGCGCTTTAAAATCTCCACCACATTATTATATCCGGTTGCCACAATATTATCTATGGCAAATTTAAGATCTTGCGCGGTGCAGTTTTTATGCAAGAAACCGCGTGCCCCATGATGATAGGCGGCATCTATAATGTTTTCATCAAAATGCTGGGTAAGCAACAGAGTTTTATAGTCAGCCCCGCTTTCCTCCAGCGCTTTGATTACTTCTACCCCATTAAGGCCGGGCATAGAATAATCTATTATAAATATTTGCGGAGCCTGTATTAACGGCAAAGAGGCCAGCAGCAAGTTGCCACTTTCAAACTCCTGGGTAACAATGTATGGGCCAATTTTTTGCAGCAGCTCTTTTAGGCCCTGCCTTACTATTTTATGATCATCTACAATACCTATGGTAATTTTATCCATGCACGGGCGCATTATCAAAAAGTTTTACTGTGGTGCCACGGCCCGGTGCCGAGGTTATATCCACATCAAAGTTAATGATTTCTGCACGGTTTGTAATATTTTTAAGCCCCAGGCTTTTGTTTTGCTGTGCGGCGCGGTAGTCAAACCCTTTCCCATTATCAAACACGGCCAGCTGAAATTTAGGCCCCGTAATAATCTGGATGTCAATAACAGAAGCCTCAGCATGTTTAAAGATATTGTTTATGGCTTCCTGAAAAATACGGTATATAACTATTTTTTCATTGGTATCAAAGGTTTTAGAATCATCACCCGAAAACGAAAATAATATTTGTATCCTGCTGTTTTTTTGCAGGCGCAGCACCTCCGCTTCTATAGCCTTAACCAGATCCTGCTGCATTAACAACTGGTTGTTAAGCGAATGGCTAATGCTTCGAATAGAATTAGATAACAACCTGACGGAATTACTAACAGGCTCCAGGGCATCTGTAAGTTCAGGTGCATCGAGTTTGAGATTCTCTACCATAAAGTTGATGTAAGTAAGCTGTTGGCCCGCATCATCATGCAAATCTGCACTAATGTTGTTAAGCACCTGCTCCTGAGTTTCTATTATGGTAGTATTAAGTGACTTTTGATAGTTGAGGTCTTTTTCGTAGATGAGCTTTGCATAAGTTTTTATTTTGTGGATGTAAAGTTTTATGATTAGGGCACAGAATAGTACTATAAGGCTTATGAATAATAAGCTAATAACAATCCCGAATGCTATATTATCGTGCATGTTGAAGCTTTTTTTCGCGGTAAATATAAGTGCTAATAAGGAAGTAGTAAATAAAATTAACAAAATTGCTAATAAAGTGATACAATTCAATACTAAAAATCACTCTGGTATGTGCAAGCCTTTCACTCTTAAACCCAAAAACAAAACTTAGTCCGAAAAAGAAAAGCACAGGACTAAATATCAACAGAAATTTATTGTGAAAAAAATATGAAAAATTTTCACTTTTAAGGTTTTTAAAGCTTTCATCTATAAATAAAATTATATAGAATAACGCACCGAAAATAAAAGAAAAAAAATTGAAATTAAAAATCCCCTCTAAAAAGAAAAAATTTAATATACTTATTATACTATAAAATACAATGACTATCGCTACCTTTTTCTTTTGCGAAGAAATGCTATAAAAAATTAAATACCACAATATATTATGCAAAAACAAATATATCGTGGTGCTTAAAGAATATGATATTTTTAGTTCAATAAGAATCAATGTAATTACTTCATTGATAAATGCCAAGGACAATAAAATCCCAACATAAATAGTTTGTTGGGATTTTAAATAATTTAAAAAAAACACTAATATGCTAATTATTATAAAGCATAATATCATAATTATTTTTCGCTAGTATGGTAAGCTTTATCTATTTTATCTTTCAAACTTTTCGGCCAGTGAGACACATCAAATGTATCAAAAGTTCCATGTGCATTTTTCGCACGAAAAATGACACCTTCCTTATTATTAATAATACCTAACGAAAATTCAAAATCATCACTAGATTGCATATTATTTTTCTGAGCGATAGATTTAATTAAAGATATTGAATAGCACGGAGGGGATACTGAAAAGCAATCAACTATCATGGGTGTAATTGAAGCATTACTTGTAGCGCCCGCATCATAATTAAATTGCAAATATTTTTCATAACAAGTGTAGTTACCAATTATACTTTGCAAACTTCCCCATGATATTTTCTTGTATAATATATTACTCCCCGATCCCCACTTATCATTAAAAGCTTTATCAAAATTCACAGATGGGATAGAGTGGTCTACAGTTGCATCTTCTGCACACCATTGGGTTGCATATCTTCTGATTGTGTTATTGATTGGATCGGGACAAGGAGCTTTTTCCTGAATTGAGATACTATCACCTGTAGCTGAATCATTTGCAGACTCTACGGCAGTAGTTTTTTTATCACATCCCACCATGGCAGCGGCCATGCAAACGAAAAATAAAATTTTCTTCATAAATTAAACGATTATAGTTAATAATTGGTTGCATCAAATTTGGCTATAAGCCAACAAACCGGCAATAGGCAAAACCCTATTTTTAAGATATGTTTAACATAGTAAAAATATAGTTTTTTTCTTAATAAACAAATGTGAATGTTGTTATTGCGTTTGCATTTTTATATTTATGAAAAGGCTAACACGGACCATACTTTTAATCCCAAACTTTTTGATTAAATTTGCACCTCAATTTTTAACTTTTTGCCATGGGTAAAGTAAAAGTAGGTTTGGTGCAAATGAGCTGTGTTAAAGATAAGCAGCCCAATGTTGATAAAGCTATACAGGAAATACGCAATGCGGCCGCAAAGGGCGCGCAAATTGTATGTTTACAGGAATTGTTTACATCACTTTATTTTTGTGATGTAGAGGATTATGACAACTTTAAACTGGCTGAAAGTATTCCCGGACCAAGCACCGAAGCCCTTAGCGCCATAGCCAAAGAGCTTAATGTGGTTATTATAGCATCATTATTTGAAAAGCGTGCCGAAGGCCTGTATCACAATACTACGGCTGTTATCGATGCTGAGGGTACTTACCTTGGCAAATACCGCAAAATGCATATTCCTGATGACCCTGCCTTTTATGAGAAATTCTATTTTACACCCGGTGACCTGGGTTATAAAACCTTCCAGACAAAGTATGCTAAAATAGGCGTACTAATCTGTTGGGATCAGTGGTATCCGGAGGCCAGCCGTATAACAGCGCTTATGGGCGCCGAAATTATGTTTTATCCTACCGCTATCGGTTGGGCTACCTCTCAGGATGAAGACACCAATAAAGAGCAGTATGATGCCTGGCAAACCATACAGCGCAGCCATGCCGTGGCAAATGGGGTGCATGTGGTTAGCGTTAACCGTGTAGGCTTTGAGCAGGATGGCGCCATGAAATTTTGGGGAGGCAGCTTTGTGGCAAACCCACAGGGCAAGCTGCTGTATTTAGGCTCTCATGACGACGAAGAAACCACGGTTGTAGAGCTTGACACTAATGCTACAGATCACTACCGCACACACTGGCCTTTTCTTCGCGACCGAAGGATAGACAGCTATGCCCCTATAACAAAAAGATATTTAGACGAAGATTAGCCTGTTAGGGTTTATTTCTGTCCGTACTGTAATTGCAGGCGGAGGAAAAGAAGCTCAGCAATCATGGGAATGGCACAACCAACGTATTAATAATCTTTCACTCAAATAAAAAACATGACGTTTCCAGATATACAAACGCCTAAGCAATTAGGATTCCATTTTCCTGCCGAGTTTGAAAAACAGCGTGCACTGTGGCTGTCATGGCCACATAAAGAGGCGTCATGGCCGGGCAAGCTGCATGTTATTTACAAACCCTATTGTGAATTTATTTTGCAGGTTAGCCGCCACCAAAAGGTATGTATAAACGTAGCTGACGAGGCTATGAAACAGTTTGCACTTAGCGAACTAAACACCTATGCCTCAATGGTGAAAGGGGCAAAACTAAGCGAGGTATCATTTTACTTTCACCCTACTAATGATGCCTGGTGCCGCGACCACGGCCCTGCTTTTTTAGCAAATCGTAAAACGGGCGAAAAAGCCATTGTTGACTGGGGCTACAATGCCTGGGGTGGCAAATATCCTCCGTATGAACTTGATGATGTTATACCTACACGTATAGGCGAAGCTTTAGGGTTGAAAGTATTTAACCCGGGAATTGTGATGGAAGGTGGCAGCGTAGAGTTCAACGGCAAAGGTACGCTGCTCACTACAACAGCCTGTTTATTAAATAAAAATCGCAACCCCCACCTGAATCAGGTCCAGATTGAAGAATATTTATCTGAATACTATGGCATTGACCATATCCTGTGGTTAGGCGATGGCATTGTAGGTGATGATACCGACGGCCATATTGATGATATTACACGCTTTATAAATCAAGATACAGTAATAACTGTTGTTGAGCATAATAAAGCCGATGATAACTACTCGCTGCTACAGGAAAACCTTGAGCTGTTACACAAAATGCGATTACAGGATGGTAAACAGCTTAATGTTATAGAATTACCTATGCCTAAGGCGGTTACATGGGAAGACCAAAGATTACCTGCATCTTACGCTAATTTTTATATAGCAAATGAAAGTGTAATTGTACCCACTTTCCGCGATAGTGTAAATGATAATAAGGCACTTGGCATATTAACCAATTGTTTTAAAGGCCGCGAGGTTATAGGAATTGACAGTACCGACCTTATATGGGGCCTTGGCAGTTTCCATTGCCTTAGTCAGCAGGAACCACTATAGTATTCAATTGAGCAGTAACCCGACTTTAAAATTTAAAGAGTAGAATTAGATTAAATTTCTTTTGCAGTATAATTTAAGCTAAAATCTAAATCTGCCTTTTTAATCTGAAATAACTAATTAGCAGAATTTTATGAGTATCACCATAACATTACTAATTGTAAGTTAAATATGGTTAACCGAAGTATCAAAAATTCAATAGATGGCGTTTTAATTGTTATATTGGTTGCATAAAACAAAACACGCTATGAGAAAACTGAATTTAATTGCAGCTCTATTTTTTGGACTGCTATTAACTACTACAAGTTGTAAAAAAGAAAAAGACGAAGCAGGATCTGGCACAGAGGTGCACAATCACGACGAAATTATTCCTATTGATAAAAACCAGTTTGCGGGATTTTTTAGTAAATATCCTGAATATAAGGCATATCAAAAACAAATTAATGAATTGTATGATAAGCATAACCACTATATATGGCATGAAAAACGTGGCTTTATTGAGTTTGCCGAAGTACTTTATAACCGGGTAAACCAAATAGGTAACGAAGGAATTACTACTGCCGTGCCATACAAAAAACAGCTGGACGAACTGTTTGAGGATTCTGGCCGTGGCGAAAAACCCAATGTTAATAACGAACTGCTTATCAGCGGTATGTATTTCTATTATGCCGACAAGGTTATAGGCGGGCTTGACGCAAATAAAAGCAAGCAGACAGGATGGTTCCTGCCACGCGAAAAGATGGACTATGTAGCTTATCTTGATACGCTTATGCAAGATCCTAAAAAAATAAACGGCGATAAAAGCGAAATGTTCAGCCAGTACTTTAACCTTAAGAAGGGGCTAAAAAAATACAGGGACATCCAGAAAAAAGGAGGATGGGCAAAAATTGACTGGCCGGAAGGCATCAAATCAATGAGTCCCGGAGATTCATCAGTAACAGTACAGCAAATCAGGTCAAGGCTTGCAGCAGAAGGTTACCTGAAAAGCGATTCGAAAAGCAATAAATATGATGATGATTTAAAAAGCGCCCTTTCAGAGTATGAAAAGAGGCATTTTAGAGACTTTGACGGAAAAGTTACACAAAGTATAGTTAAAGAACTAAACGTGCCTGTAACCGAACGTATTAAAGCTATAACGGTAAACATGGAACGCTGCCGGTGGGTAACGCCTGACATTGATACACAAAAAGAATACATAGCTGTAAATATTCCGTCATACAGAATGCGCTATATACGCGATGGTAAACCTCTTATGACCAGCAATGTAGTAGTAGGCAAAGAGCTTAACAAAACTGTTATATTCAGCGGGCAGATGAGCTACCTGCAGTTTAGCCCGTACTGGAACATTCCGCCGAGTATTGTAGAAAAGGAGATAAAGCCGGGTATTGAAAAAAATAAGAATTACCTGGAGCAGCATAACATGGAATACTATGACAACGGCCACATCAGACAAAAGCCGGGTGGCGAGAATTCATTAGGCAAAGTTAAGTTTATGTTTCCTAACCAAAATAACATTTACCTGCATGACACCCCAGCTAAAAGCCTGTTTAACAGAGATGACAGAGCATTTAGCCACGGATGTGTGCGTGTAGAAAAAGCCCGTGAGCTTGCCATTGCTATTACTAAAGACCAAGGCGGCTGGAGCGAAAGCAAAGTAGATGCTGCCATGAACGCAGGCAAAGAAAGCACATTTAGCCTTAAGCGTAAAATACCGGTATACCTGATTTATTTTACAGCATGGGCAGATGAAAATGGTAATGTTGCCTTTTTTGATGATATTTATGAAAGGGATAACAGCCTCGCCAGCCTTCTCTACAAAAATTAGTATAGGACCTAATCCCAATCAACTGGTATTCACATTAAAAAAACAGCCGTACTGGATAAGTACGGCTGTTTTTTTTATTGATTTAAATGTCTTATAAAATGTTAACTTCCAATTAAAGTTTAAACGGATTAATGCACTTATAAAACCTTTTGGTATATGTATCGCTGCCCAACTCACTTATGGTAACAGCCATTTCTTTTCCTGATGATGCGTGTATAAACTTAGATTTCATACCATTAGCTTCACATACAATACCTACATGGCCTATATTTTTGGTGTCTTTATAACCGTAAAACACCAGCACATCCCCTACTTTGAACTCGTCGGGCCTGAGCGTCCTGCCAAGGTTTTGAAACCCTGACGAACTACGCGGAAGCTCAATATTAAAGTGATTGAATACATAATTTACAAACCCCGAACAATCAAACCCTTTCCTGGGGTCAGATGAGGCATAACAATAGGCAGTACCCATATATGTTTTAGCAAACGCTACTACAGATTCGCGTTGAGCATCTACTGTATCAATCACATTGTCAAGGGGTTTAGCTTGTGTATGTGCCTGTTTAAATTCATCTTTGCAAGACAGTAAAAAAACAGCAGCAAGTAGTAAGAGGGTATGTTGCAGTACTTTCATGGCGGCTAAGATAACAAAAGCCATGCCTTAAAAAAGGTTAAGATTAAAGTTTAACGTTCGATATTATGGTAAACATCTCTTTTATTAGTTTTTTTACTACCTGAATAAAAATGAAAAATTGATAATCAAATCTAAAAAAAGAAAGAAATAACTTACATAAATATCTTTAATAATTCACTTTCGGAGTTTGAAATTGACTTTTTGTGATGTGCCCGTATAAGAGCCATAGTTTTACTATGCTATACGAAATTCTCTAAATTAAAAGAGGCGCAATAAGTGCGCCTCTCAAAATTATGTAACCCTCTCAATGCTCTTTCAAATATCTCTCTCGTCAGGGTTAGCACTTCCAAATATTATTTACGCCTGATGCGCAAGGCGACGTTTTATAGCAGCATATTTAACCATAATCTTCTCATTTATCTTTCTAAGTTCTTTATGCTCTTGCGGCGATAGTTTTTCATCACTAAACAACTCTTTTTTTAAATCATCAAGGTCGGTTCGAAGCTGCCTGCCCGTTTCATTTACAATTTGAGGATAAGACGCGGACTTAGCACTGCCTCCGCTTAAAATGACATTTAAAACCCCGGTTTTGATTTTAAATAGTTCAGACGATAAAATAGTATATTCTTTCATAATAGTAAGTAATTGATGATTAAATTTACGTATATATAGAATTTCGGTTTTTTAAACGATTTATAATGTTTTGTTAAAATAAAAATGAATTTTCATAACCTTATTAAAAAAATATCAATTCCACATCTATATAACAATTTTATTTACAAAAACACAACAATCCAATTATATAAGTTTTAACTTAATGTATTTACATACAGCATGTTAATTATGTAAAACATTAATATTTCGTTCAAAGACACGCCTCATGGCAGCATATTTTACCATAATCTTTTCATTAATTTTTTTAATTTTCCTATTGTCTTCATCAGTAACATCCATATCATTAAACCTTTCTGTTTTAAGGTGTTCTAAATCTACGCGTAGCTGGTTACCCGTTTCGAGCATAATACCACGGTATCGGCTACTGCCCTCTATATCCGTTTTTATAATAAGGTTAAGAATGCCTTTTTTAATATTAAAGAGCTCTCTGGCTAAATGTATATAGTGTTGCATAACTAATATTGTAAAAATTATATTGTTAAATTTACGCCGTGGCGTATCGTATAGATTTCAAATCGTAGTTAATGTTTATGTTAAATTAGTAAGAGAAGGTTTATTAAATTTCTTACACCCACCCACCATTGACTTTCAGCGCATTAATATCAGGTGCATTGTTTTCTTTTTAATGGTATAATCAGCCTCATTAATCACAAAAAATTAACAATAGAAATTTTATCCCACAAAAAAACCGGCACTTTACTGCCGGTTTTTTATATTTTTATAAGTTATTAGCTTATCAGGGAGCTTTTTAAAACTATTAAAAATTAAACTTGTATGATGCTCCAAGCATAAACTGGAAGCCCTGCACCGGGTAATTAAGCCACTTTTCGTAGTTCTGCCCCACAAGGTTGTTTAGCTTTAAAAAGCCCGTTAGGCGCTCGCTGTATTTGTAACCCAGGTTAGCATTAACATCAAAATAGCTGTCAAGCGATACAATATCTCTTGGCCCGTAAGCCGAAGTAACAAAATCATACCGTTCACCCACAAAAAACACATTAGCGCCGGCAAACCATTTTGGCGTAATATCTACATCAATATTGGCACCCACCTTAATTTCAGGAAGGTTCCATGCCTGGGCCTGGTTAGTGCTATAGCTGTAATACGTACCGTTTATGCCAAAACGCACGCTCTTGCTTATGTCAGCCTTTAGCTCAGCAAAAAAGCTCAGTGTTTTTAAATCGTCATAGATTACCTTAAACGAGTTGCCAAAGGCATAGGGCGCCACAACCGAGAAGTCTGGCTGTGCATAATTGTCAATGTAATTGGTTAAAAAGAACGCCCTGTTGCCCTCCTGCATATAACTGGCACGCAGGTTAAAGGCTATGGTACTGGCCAGTTTGCCCTTAAGGCCGGCGTAAATATCATACTTTTGATCTGTAGGCTGTACATAAAGATCTGGCGACACAAACGGGTTAACACCCACAAAATCGGCATACGAGTTTTGCTTAAGCGTACCTTCAGCACCTGCATAGGCGCCAAGCAGGTCGCCCACAATTTTATAAGACACCTTAATTTGCGGATATATAAAGAATTTGTTGTCTTTATCTTCGTTTATCTTGCCCATGCTGTAAAAAATACCGGCGCCAAACTGTGCCGAAAGGTCGCCATCCTGGTACAACAGGCTGGGCTGCACACCCACGTTAAAGTTGCTGTAGTCGATACTTACACGGTCAAACGTCCCTCCCACATAATCGGCTATAAAATCAAATTTCACCTTCTCCTCGCCTATTGGTATATCAAGAGAGGGGGTTACAAAAAAACGGTTCTCTGTACTGTCAAACCCGTCCCAAAAGCGCTTGTACTGCACTTCGGTATCATGTATAAAGCCATCGCGCGATGTAAAACGTGCCCCTATGTAAGCTGTGTTATATATCTGCGTGGGGTCTTGTATATTAGCAATTTGCGCCGGGTTATAAGTAAACTCAGGGCTTAGCAATATGCTGTTAGGGTCAGTAAGCCCATACCAGTTGTAGGCCTGGCGCTGGTAGCCCAGGTCAGTACTCCAGGTAAAGTCTTTCTGGCGGCTGCCATAAGTAAGGTCTATGCCCGTAGTACTGTAGTTATCATCAAGCACCACATCTTTTATACCGCCCTGGCTTGATAAATGGCGCAGCATACCGCCCACATACTGGTTGTTTTCAAGGTTTTGGGTTACAAAAAGCTCGGCGTTTACCGTGCCATAGTTGCCCACGCCCAGCGTGGCATAGTTGTTATACAGTTTTTCGCGGGCTTCTTTATCTACCGCGGCGGCTTTACCCTTGGCGGGAGAAAACGTACTGGCTACGGGGAACGAAAAGATGTTGTACTTAATCTCTTCCTTCTTAGTGTCCTGCTCGTCTTCTATAACCGGTGTTTCTTTTACTTTAAAGGCATCGCTTATGGTAGGCGTATAAGGCCTTACAATGTTTACCACCTCGCTGCCCAGGTCTTCGTCCTTCTTTTGGGCCTGAGCCCCCGTTATGCCTGCAAAGGCTGTAATTATGGCTATTTTATATGATAATTTCATGGCTGTCTAATGGATTATTTGTCTATAGATGAATTGCGTTGCGCCTCTACGGCTTTAATGGCATCAAGCTCCTTTTGGGCTTCCTGCACCACATCGGGGTAAGCAGTAAAGTTCTTGATAACGCTCTCCAGTATATAAGTAGCCTGGTAGCTGTCTTTAAGCCCGTAAAAGTTTTTAGCCATTACAACAAGGCCTTTAGACCCAAAATATTTATAGCCGCTATAATCTTTAGATAGCTTTTGCACCGCAGTATTGCTGGCCTCAAACTTACCTTCCTTATTTTTAAAGAAGGAATCATAGTATAAAGCTTCGGCAGCCAGCTCGCCTTTGGCTGTGGCCAAAAGCTTGGCATAGGCTTCACGTGCTTTAGGCTCATTATTAGTTTTTATGGCACTGCGCGCCACAATAATCTGGGCATCGCTCTTAACGCGGTCTTCGGTCTTGCCGTTGGCTAAAACCTTATCGGCATAAATAACCGCGTTGGCATAATCCTGCTGCTCATAATAGGTTTTCATCAGGTTGCTCTGTGCAAAAGTTACATTTTGCGGATAATCAGCCTCTGCTTCAAGGCGTTTTAAAGTGGCAACTATCTTAGCCGTATCCTTTTTCTTCAGGTATACTTCGGCCAGCCTTGCAAGCGCCTGCTCGGTATATTCGCTTTTAGATTTAGACACTACATATTCATAATGCGGGGTAGCGTTTTCTTCAAGGCCATCGGCATAATAGGCCTGCGCCAAAAAAAAGTGTGCCTTAAGCGCCGATATACCGTTAGGAAACTGTGCCAGGTAGCTGTTAAGCGCTGTAATGGTTTTCTTAGTATCGTTTTGCATATATTGCTTTTCGGCGGCTTCAAACGCGGTGTTATCAAGGTCGGCATCGCTTATATCAACAAATGTCAGTGTTTTAACCCACGCGGCATACTCTGCCGTGCGGCCGTTATCTACATAAATGCTGCGCGCGGTTTCTACAGCTTCCATCGCCTCAGGCGTATTCGGGAAATCGGCTACCACTTTTTTAAATTTAACCAGCGCTTTTTCGTCCTGCTCGGCATTATAATATACCAGTGCCTGGCGCAGTATGGCTTTGCTTACATAGGTGCTGCCTTTGTACTCGTTAATAAGCCTGTCATAGGTGGTGATGGCCTTGTCTGTCTTTTTCTCGGTAACATAGGTATTGCCCAGTTCAAACATCGCGTCATCAGCATATTTAGACTTAGGGTAAGTAGCCACAAAAGTGGTAAGGTCTTCAATTTTCTTTTCGTTTCGCCCTACAAAGCCATAGCTTATTGCTTTTTGAAATAAAGCATAATCAGCATCAATGCCTTTAAGTTCAATGGCTTTATTGTAGGCTTCCATTGCCGGCCAGTACTTTCCGCTTACAAACTGGCTGTCTCCCTGGCGCAGCAGCGCGTCATTAAGGCGCACCTTATCGCTTTGCGCGGAAGCTGATGCCGTATAATCGCCAAAGAATTTTGATGCCTGCTCATATTCCTTCAGCTTAAAATAAGTGTAGGCAATGTTATAGTTAATGTGCTTGTACTCGGGCGTGGTCTTAGCCTCGCCCATGCCTGCAAACTGCTTAAAGCTTATAAGCGCCTCACTAAAGGCATCCAGCACATACTCTGTCTCGGCCTTCCAAAAGGTGGCGCGCGCGGTTATGCGGGCATCGCTTGTATTGGCTAACGATTTTTTAAACATACCCAGCGCATCCTGGTAGTTGCCATCAGTATACAGCTCCATGCCGCGGTAAAACGTTACCTTTTGATAAGCCGCCTTATTTTGCGGAGACTTGTCTTTTTCCAGCAGCACAAGCGCCTCTTTATAATTTTTAGAGGTTATATAAGAGCTGATGAGCAGGGTTTGTATTTCCTGCTTATAGGGCGTGGCCGGATATTTTTCCATATAAGCGTTAAGCACTTCGGGCACACTCTGGTAGGGGTTGCCTATCTCATAGCTCAGCTTGGCATAGTTAAGCCACGCATCCTCCTGAATCTTAAGGTCAAACTCCATCTCACTGGCGTTCTTAAACGCGTTTAGCGCCTGCTGCTTGCGGTTGGTCTTCAGGTAGCTTTCGCCCAAATGATAGTACGCATTTTGCGCCACGGCATCATTACCGCCTATTATTTTGTTGAACTCGGTTATGGCATTTTCATAATCACCGCCCTTATAATAGGCATAGCCCAGCTGGTAGTTATCTGTATTGCTCCACTTGCCCTTCTGGCCCCTGTATGCTTTTAAATAAGGTATAGCCTTATCATACTGGCCAAGGTTAAAGTAGCTTTCGCCAATAATTTTACTCAGCTCACTTTTCTCGTTAGCGTCAGATTTTGCAAGCTGTGGCTGCCCCAGGTTGATAGCTTTTTGGAAATCGCCGCTCTTAAAGGCCATATCCGCCTGAAAGTAAGACATCTTTTCGCTGTACTTTTCCTTATCCTCTACCTGTTCAAAATACTGGGTCGCCTTTTTATAATCGTCGCCCTCATAAGCCATAAAGCCAAGGTAGTATTTTGCCTGGCTGCCATATTTTTCTGAGTTCTTTACTTTTTCAAGATATTTATCGGCCTGCTTTTTATCACCCGCGTTAAAGTAGCTATAACCTTTTTGAAAGTTATAGCGGTCACGGTCAGTATCACCCAGGCTGCCCTCGTCTACCTTATCATACCACTCCAGGGCATCTTTATAGCGCCCCTGGCTAAAGTGGTAGCCGGCTACCTCTACATAAGCCTGGTTAGACTTGGTGCTTGTGGGGTAGTCTTCTACAAAATCTTCCATCAGCACATCGGCGTTCTTCTGGTTAAGGTGTATGGCGCAGTTAGCAATGTAATAAGCGCAGTCTGCCTTAACATCGGTATCGGCGGTATTGTCTTCTTTAGCCTTTTCAAAAAGTATCTGGGCTGCCTGGTACTGCTGGTCGTTATACAGCGTTACAGCCTTATCATAATCTTTAAGCTGGTGGGTGTAAATGGCAGATTGCTGTGCTGCGAGCGGTGACGCCCATAACGGCAGCGAATACAGCAGTGCCCTGTTGATTTTGCGCATGTGTTTTTTTGTTTTTTAGGTAGCCAAATATACCAATTCTTATTAGTATCTAACGGATGTATTTTGCGTTTTAGTATAGCGGTATAAGCCGCTGAGCCACTAAGCTGCTAAGCTTATTAGCTTTTAAATTGCTAAGCTATTACACACTTAGCGCCCCAAACATACAAATTACAAAAACTATTGCGTTATTGTTTTAACATAACATTAGGCAGAGAAAGTTGCTTAGGCATATAGCTAAGAGCGAAGCTGCCCCCCCTCTCCTTTGAAGAGGGGTTGCGGTGAGGTCGCCCGAGCGAAGACTATGTTAAGCATCTCAGTAGCTAAGGGGCTGCCCAAACTTTATAACTTTAAAAACTTTAAGACTTTCAACTTTTTGCTTATTTTTACAATCCAAACACAAAACCATGCTGCAACCCGTACTGTCTTTAAAAGGCGTAAACATATACCAGGAAAATACCGCTGTTTTAACCGATGTTAACCTTGAGGTTAACCATGGCGAATTTCTTTATATCATAGGCAAAACAGGATCAGGCAAAAGCTCGCTGATGAAAACCCTGTATGCCGACCTTAAGCTTACTGAGGGTGAAGGCCATTTTGTGGAATATAACCTGGCTAAGCTGCGCGAGCGCGACATACCTTACCTGCGCCGCAAAATAGGCGTTGTATTCCAGGATTTTAAGCTGTTGCCGGACAGAAGCGTGCACGATAACCTGTATTTTGTACTTAAAGCCACCGGCTGGAGCGAAAGGCAGGAAATGGATGTAAAAATCAGCGAAGTGCTTGATAAGGTTGGCATGAAGCACGCATCAGGCAAGATGCCCCACCAGCTATCAGGCGGCGAGCAGCAGCGTGTGGCCGTAGCCCGTGCCCTGCTTAACGACCCTGAGGTAATACTGGCAGACGAGCCTACCGGCAACCTTGACCCGCAAACCAGCGTAGAGGTAATGAACCTGCTGCGGGAAATTAACCAGAACGGCAAAACCATTATCATGGCTACGCATGATTATGCCTTAATCATGAAATTTCCTGCAAAAACGCTCAAGTGCGATAGCGGTACCCTGTTTGAGGTGGTGCAAAGAACCGTATAAGTACCGCATGGAAGAAAAAAAGCTGCTGCTCATTATACCGTTTTATAACGAAGCCCAACGGATGGCACATACTGAACTGGCAGCCATGTTTACCGCTTATCCTGAAACTACGTTTTTGCTTGTAAATGATGGCAGCACTGATGGCACGTACAGCCTTATAGAAGATTATCGCAGCAGCTTTAATAATATTATCCTGATGCACCTGCCTCGCAATTACGGAAAGGCAGAAGCCATAAGAAAAGGGGTGCTTAGCCATAGTGTTAAAAGTTACAGCTTTGATTACATAGGCTACCTGGATGCTGATTTATCTACACCCGTGGCCGAGCTTATAAAAATGAAGCAATATGCCCAGGCCCACCCATACCACGCTTTTATAATGGGAAGCCGCATTAAAAAGCTGGGCAGTACCATTACACGATATGCCACCAGGCATTACTTTGGCCGCGTATTTGCAACAATAGTTAGCCAGTTTATTATTAAAGCCCCCGTATATGATACCCAGTGCGGCGCCAAAGTTATTGAAACCCAACTGGCCTGTGATTTATTTGCGGAACCGTTTATAACCCGCTGGATATTTGATGTAGAACTGCTTTTGCGCTACAGAAAACAACAGGGAAGCCTCAATGGTGTGTATGAATACAGCCTTGCCTCATGGATAGAAAAGGGCGAAAGCAAAATAACCCTTAAAGACCTGCTGGGTTTTCCGTGGCAACTTATTAAAATTTACAGGGCCTACAGCTGATAACAGTATCACGCTTCAATAATTAAATTGCCGTTTTTTAATAAAAAACTAAATCGATATATTTGCCGCTAAACAAGCTATGCTCTCTATATTAATACCCACATACAATTATAATGTTTTACCCCTGGTGCAGGAAGTGCAGTACCAGGCAAGGCGGGAGCATATAGAATTTGAAATCATTGTGCTGGATGATGCCAGTACAGATATGCATACTGTTAGCAAAAACCAGCAGATAAGCCTTATAGATAATTGTAAATACAAACTGCTGCAGGAAAATGTGGGGCGCAGCAAAATTAGAAACCTGCTGGCAAAAAAAGCCCGGTACCACTGGATGATTTTTTTAGATGCCGACACAATGCCCACCACTCCTGACCTGATTTGCCAATACCTGCAATACCTTAATGCCGAAGAAAAAGCGGTATACGGAGGCATAGAATACCAAACGAAAAAGCCCCCGCGCGAAAAACTACTGCGCTGGGTTTACGGGCGTGAGCGCGAGGCCCTGCATGTAGGCCCACGTGAGGATATGCCGTATCGCTCATTTCTTACGCTCAACTTTGCCATTACAAAAAGTGTTTTTGAAAAGGTACACTTTAACGAAAACATACCCAACCTGCGGTATGAAGATGTGCTTTTTGCCTATAACCTGAGCCAAAAGCATATTAAGGTACAGCACATACACAACCCGGTATGCCACAACGGCCTGGAGACCGGCGAAATTTTCCTTAAAAAGACCGAAGAAGCCACCGAAGGCTTAAAATACCTGGTAGACCACGGGCTTCTTCCGGCAGACTATATACGGCTTAGCGCGGCCTACTGTAAGCTTAAAAAGTTTGGCATGGCCGGTATGGCCGCAAAAACGTTTAGCAACCTGCGCAGCCGCATGCGCCAAAACCTTTTAGGCCCGCGCCCCTCCATTATTATTTTTGATTTGTACCGTTTGGGTTATCTTTGCACTTTAAAATAACCTGATGTATAACGCAGCAAAAAAAATCCTTGCTAAAATAATACCTGTATCCATGCTGCAAAAGCATGAGGTGGCCATCCGTAGTAGCTACTCTTTTTTTTATAGTGGCAGCAAACACCGCTGCACCATTTGCCATAAAACGTTACGCACTTTTATACACTTGCCTAATAACGACCTGCTGTGCCCTAAATGCGGCAGCTTATCAAGAGACAGGAGGCTATGGCTGCTTATAAATGATGGTTTTTTGCAGCCCGGCAATACAGTATTAGATTTTTCGCCGTCGCGCTGCCTGGCCCGCAACATGAAAAAGATAAAGGATATTAGCTATATGAGCACCGACCTTTCAGGGAATTTTATAGCCGATTATCGCTTTGATATCACGCAACTTGAGCTGGAAAATGCTGCCATAGACCGCATAATATGCTACCATGTTTTAGAGCATATCGATGCCGACCAAAAGGCCATGTCAGAGCTGTTCCGTGTCCTGAAACCAGGCGGAAAGGCGATAATACAAACACCTTTTAAAGAAGGCGATATTTATGAAAACCCTGCCATAACCACCCCGAAGGACCGCGAAGTACATTTTGGCCAAAATGACCATGTGCGCATCTACTCTGTCGATGGTTTAAAAAACAGGCTTGCCGCAACAGGATTTGACGTTGAAGAAAAAAACTTTAACGGTGATAATCACCACGGCCTTACTGCCGGCGAAACTGTACTGTTATTAACCAAGCCATAAGCCTATGCCCTTCTTTTCGGTAGTAACGCCATTATACAACAAAGAGGGTTATATAGCCGCTACACTGCAAAGTGCTTTAGCCCAAAATTTTTCTGATTTTGAGATTATAGTAATCGATGACGGCTCTACAGATAATGGAGCGGCAATAGTAAAAGCCATTGCTGACAGCCGCATCCGTTACCACAAAACCGAAAACCGGGGTGTGTCTTCTGCCAGGAATACCGGTATAGCCATAGCTAACGGAGAAATAATTGCTTTTCTTGATGCCGATGATTTTTGGGAGCCAAACCACTTGCAGGCTATTTTTGACTTATATAAAGAATACCCTGATGCCGGCATGCTGTGTTCCCGATATAGTATCCGCATTGGCAGTAACAAAATAATCAACCCTGTATTTTTAGGAGTACAAGATGATTATACAGGCATTGTAGAAGATCATTTTGGTGCAAGCCTTATTAACCGGTTGGCAGTAACATCAGCCGTATCTGTACCTAAGTGGGTATTTAATACTACAGGCCTGTTTAATGAAAATGTTACCCACCCCGAAGATACAGACTTGTGGATACGCATTGGCATAGCCTTTCCTGTTGCCCTAACCGCGGTAACCACCATGATCTATAATTTTGACCTTCCGCAAAGCTGGTCACGCAAGAAAATGAGTGCGCGCAAAATTATGGATTTTAGCCAGTTTTTAAAAGAAGAAGCCATAGATGCAAGCCTGAAAGCCTTTGTAGATCTTTACCGCATAGAATATGCGCTTAAATACCGCATTGAAGGAGATTTGCAAAACTCGCAAAAGCTGTATAATGCCGCCGCACCGCAAAACATCCATTTAAAATCAAAAGTGCTGTTTGCCACGCCCCCTTTTATATTGCGCACTATGCTCAGGCTAAAACACTGGCTGCATAAAAAGGGCATCAGCTTTACTGTGTATAATTAAGCATTTTTATAGGCCAGGAAGTCGGCATACTGCCTTATGTAGTCGGCTTCGCTAAAAACATCTTCGGCAATAACCAGGCACACCGCCCCGCTTGAAAAGTTTTGGAGCTCGCGCCATATGCCCGTCGTGATGTGCAGGCCTTTTCCGGGCCTGTTAAGCGTATAACTCTGCTTCTTGATGCCGTCATCAAGCACTACATCAAAACTGCCGCTAAGGGCAATTAAAACCTCATTTTGTTCAATATGCGCGTGCCCGCCCCTTTCTGCACCGCCGGGCACATCAAACAGGTAATATACACGCTTAAAAGCATAGGGCACCACACCCTCCTGTATATAGGCAAGGTTGCCCCGGGTATCTTCAACTACCGGAAAATCTATTATCTTAATATCGTTAAGTGTGGTTTTCATGCTGTAAATGGGTTAGTTGTTTTTTACCCTTAAGGGCGTTTTTTATGCAGGCCATAACCTGCCATGGCTTTACCTGGCCGCTTTTTAGGTTATAGGCCAGCTGGATGCCCAGCCATAGCCAGAATTTTTTACCAAATATTTGAGAAAGGTAGGCTCCGCGTATCCGGTAGTTTTCTGCAAGCGAAATGTTGTCGCTGTCCTTTATTGTTTTGTGTGATACTATAACCTGCGGCACATGGCACACCGGGTAGCCGGCATGGTACAGCTCATTTAAAAAAACAGGTTCCTCGCCCAGCGGAAAATTTGCCCCAAGGCCAAATACCGTATTGAACTTTAGGCCTGATTGCCGTACCAACTCAATATTTAGGGCTATTTCCCACGATGTGCTGTTAAGCCGTTGCAGCTTGCTTAGCACCGCTGTGGGTACTTTTGGGTATTTCCTGAAAAGTACCCCCTCAAAGGAAACCGCATTAAACTTTATAGCTCCCGCCTGAGGAAAAAGGTTAAATCCGTTGGCTATCTTATCATCAAAACCTTCTATAAAAACCAGGTCATCGTCAGCTATAAGGCCAATTTTTTTAGCAGCATTGGCCACGGCCATATTACGGCTTTTGCTCAGGCCACGGTCAAAAACATTTATAACACGCACACCGGGATAGCCGGAGGCCAGTTCTTTGCCCGGCACCGTCTGGTTAATGATGAGGATGTTAAAATTAGAAAAATGGGCAAACGGAAACATCGGCAGCAAAAAATCAGGTGTAACCCTGTTCATGGTGGATAGTAAAATTTCGATATCGGATTTATGGAAAGCTCCTGCCAATTTTTTATATATTTACATCAGCAAATATAAATAATTTAAGGCGCGGCATGAAAATACTTTTAGTGGGCGAATACAGCAGGCTGCACAACTCACTTAAAGAAGGCCTTCAGAAAAATGGTCATGATGTATTGATTATCAGTACTGGTGACTCGTTTAAAAATTATGCTACGGATTTAGACGTAGCTGCAAAAACAATTTCTAAAAACGGTATTTTACGTTTTACCCGTAAAGCAATATACCGCATTTTAAAGATAGATATTGCCCGTACAGAGCATGGCCTTCGATTTCACAAGCTGCTGCCAAAACTAAAGGGATTTGACCATATTCAGCTTATAAACAGCGATGCGCTGGAAACCCATCCCTGGCTGGCAAAGAGGCTTTTAAAAAAATTGCTGAAGCAAAACAATACCATGAGCCTGCTGGTATGCGGCGATGAGACCCCCATAGTAGATTACGCACTACAGGGTGGCAAAATATATTCGATGCTTACGCCATACCTTAAAGATAAAAGCCTGAGGCAGCAGTTTGAATACACTTTAAAATATGCCGGGCCACTGCACAGAAGCTTGTTTAAATGGGTAAAAGCGAGGGCAAAATGCATTATAACATCTGATTTTGATTACGAATTACCCATGAAGGCGCTGGGTTATGACACACATTTTATACCTAATCCTATAACCGTTAACAGCCTCAAATATACTGAAGCTATTATCGAGGATAAAATAGTTATCTTTCTGGGTATCAACAGAAACAGTTACGCAAAAAAAGGTATCGTTTATTTTGAAGAAGCCCTGAAAATTGTTGCTGATAAATATGCTGAAAGAGTTGAAATCATTATTACTGAAAATGTACCCTACAAAGATTATATTGAAATCTACAATCGCGCCCATATTCTGCTGGACCAGGTATTTGCTTATGACCAGGGTTATAACGCGCTCGAAGCTATGGCTAAGGGCAAGGTAGTTTTTACAGGTGCCGAAAGTGAATTTACCGCCTACTATAACCTTACCCAGGCCGTTGCCATAAACGCCCTGCCCGATGCGCGCGCCATGGCAGCCCAACTGGAAATGCTAATTGAAAACCCAGCCGAAATTACAGCCATAGGCCAGCGCGCCCGTGCCTTTATAGAAAAAGAGCATGACTGCGTGCGTATAGCAGAAAAATATGTGGCCGCCTGGAAAATGTAGCGTTGTTGAAGCCCAAACTGCTACATTTGCAAAAAGAATTCTACTTGAAAATTACAGCAACATCTAAACCCGGTTATGCGCTGCTGCTTGTTATGCTAAGCTGTGCCATTATGGTACACATAGGCTGCGGTACATGGCAATACAGCAAGAGTGGGGCTTTTATCACAGCAATGGTATGCCTGCAGTTTATAAATTACAGGTTTTGGTGGGCTACCTATGCCGCTATTATTACTGCTTTAACCATATTATTGCCACTATTTCCCAGGTTAGCTAACCACAGCAACCTGGAGGTTTTTATCTGCATTATTTCTATAGGAATGCTTTTGGCAAAGTTACTATTCAAGCTAAAGCTGCCCCGTCCACATACGGTTAACCTTACCTTCAGGCTGTTTTTAATCACTATATATTTTATTGCAGGCTTCCACAAGCTTAATAGCGGCTTTTTTAATGCAGATGGCAGTTGCAGTGCCACCATTGGGGCTACATTTAACCAAATGCTGTATGGCGGTGATTTCAGGTTTCCGCCTGTGGTAACAAAAGGTTTTCAGTTGTTTACTTTTTTTATAGAAATGGTAGTACCATTCGGGCTGCTGTTTAAGCGCTTCAGGACCGCCTGTGTAGTGCTGCTGGCCTGTTTTCATTTTTACCTCAGCCTGTATGGTTTTGCAAATTTTAGCGCCTTTGCCGCTTTTTTAATTACCGGGAGCATACTTAACCTGGAGCAGGCTTTGCCCGCTGGTGTTTTAAAAGGGCTCAGGTATTATATACTGTTTTGTGTGCCCGCTGTAGTGGGCTGCTATGTTATAAGCCGGTTTAACCTGGGCGGTATAGGAGAAATTAAAGTTTACTGCGGCGTTGTTTTTAATGTAGGGTGGGTAATTTATTTTTATTATTTACTCCGTTATAATACAGCAACAACCCTGCACTTTACCTTTTCATGGTGGCAGCCGGCTACGGTTGTACTGGCGGGCATGTGGGGTCTGCAATGCTATGCGGGCTTAAGTACGGCTGGTACACTTAGCATGTTTAGCAACCTTATTACATTAAAAGGCCGTAGTAATCACTATCTGATTGATACCAATAAAACCAAAATCTGGGATTTTGAAGAAGATAATGTAACCATTATTGAAATACCCAATAAGTGTACCTGGAATAATGGCAAACCTTTAAAAGGCTATATATTACCTACAATAGAGTTTAAGTCGAGCGTAAAAAAATGGTCGGCACGGTATAATGAAGCCCTGCCCTGTACCCTTGTTTATAAAGGAAGAAAACTCTTTATTCCAGACCTTAGAACCTCTCAATTTAATAAAACCGAATGGTGGTACCGCTACTTATATTACAGGCGTATTCCGGTTGAGGGTAATGAATGCCAGTGGTAAAAAAAAAAGCCCCGCAATTGCGGGGCTGATTATCTTTATTGCTTTATAAACTTTATAGTTTCGTTTAAGATAGCATTACTTATTTTTACAAAGTAAACACCTGTTGAAAGGTTAGGAATATCTACAGCAAACGTAGCCGTTTTAACCGTAGTATTATACACTACTTTACCATAAATATCTATCACCTGTACAGCTGCATCGCTTGTTACCGCACTGGATAACGTAACCTCAAACGAACCGTTGTTAGGGTTAGGGTAGAGTTTAACTGCTGGTGCGTTTGTTTGGTTTTCGCCGGTAAATACACCCTTTCTTGCATTAACATAATTATCGCAGTCTTCGGGTATTTCGAATATCGGGAAGGCAGTAAGTGCCGCATTTATCTTCAAATCTACAAAACCCTCAGTTCCTGGCTTAAAATCTGAGCCAGGCAATACATCTATAATTTTTTTGGCAGTAAAATCAGCAGTACATTTATCTCTGAATGTTTGATTTGAAATGGTGAGTTTATTATTGATATGCGAAAGGTTGAAATCAAACCTGTAAAAATCCTGGCCGTCTATGCGTGCATTGCCATTAACTTCTTTCATTTCGTAAACAAACTCTACAGCATCGCCGGTTTCAAGCTTGCCTGCACCTATTCTTCCCACATAAGGTTCATTACCATGTATTACCTCAAGGTTTTTTGCAGTTAACTGAATTATATCCTCCACTTCATCGTTTATAAGATATTCGTTAGCAGAATACATTAAACCTACTGTACCCGATACGTGGGGTGCTGCGGGAGAAGTTGCCCCTTCTACATAATAATTTAGTCCACCTAATACATAAGTTGCGTAACTGAATGTCGCAAAACCTGGCGCACATATATCTACAGCACTATTCATGGTTAGTGAAGCATATGTTATGAGGCTTCCATCAGGATTAATAACAATAGAAGGCGCAATCTGATCAGCGATGTAGCGATGGACATCTACTCCACTATTGTTAAAATTATAAATAACCTCATCGTTCCAGCCGTTGTTTTTATGATTAACCGATGTCACTGAAATTACATGATTATAAGAGGAGGGATACTTAAAATAATTAGGATTATTGGGATTTGAATTTCCTGAAGTTGCTACAAGCACAACATTATAACAGTCATGCAATTCATCAATAATTGTCTGAAAACCACCATCAGATGACAAACTCCAACTCATATTAATTACCTTAACTCCTGCTTTAGCTAATAATAGTAATCGGTTTAAATCAGGATAATTTTCTAATACGTCTATAAGATTAGAACCACCATATTCACTTACGGCTTCTACAATACCACAATCAGAACAAACCCCTGTAATACCATTACCATTATTGCCTTGAGCCGCTGCAATTGCGGTAACAGATGTACCATGTGCTGCGCCATCACCAGCTGTTATGTATTGCCCTGGTATAAATCCCGGTATAAAAGTCATTTTATGCTTAAATTCAACATCAGTTGTATCTACTCCGCCATCCGAAATTCCTATTAAAATACTGTTATTGCCATATGTATAATCCCATGCTTTAGGAGCGTGTATATAATCCAGGTTTTTAAGATTTACAGGAAATCCTAAATTAGGTACAGGGTTTGTGTAATTACTACCATTACCATAATCATTCGGATATGTTTCATCATATACTATTTTATTATCGGTAATATCATGGAACTTGAGGTACCGGTTCGGAAACACACTCACCATATCAGTCATTAAGACTTTATCATACGTTGCTACTAAATATATATTGAGATTTACTAATCTTCGTGAATCAGGATAGGCCTGCTTAAATTCAAGTATAACATACTTAGAAAAGAAGGTTTTCTCTGATGTATTTAAACCTACATATTTGTAGGTACTGCCCTCTTTTTCAAACTTGGGGGCTGTAGTGTAGTCATCTAAATGAACATAAAACACATACACCTTTTTATCCTGAGCATTAGCCTGCCATAAAAACAGGCTACAAATAATTATAAAAAAACTTTTCATAATTATTAATTGTTTATTTTGCTTTTAAGCTCCTGAACCTGCCTGTTTAATTCAATTGTATATAGAGTAAGCTCTTCAATTTTTTGTAGCAGTAATTTATTCATTTCACCCAGTTCAATACCTTTAGCCTCAACTTCGGCCGCAGATGGTATATCTTTAAGGTGTCCATTTTCATTAATATAAGCTTCAACCTCGTTTAAAGTCGGCAGTTCATAAGTATCTTCAAAAACATAATCAGCCCAGGTAGTGTATACTTTTACCCTGTGTGCCCTTATATTTCCATTAACCGATAATTTATATAAATCGGTACCATCAGTAAATGACGTAGTACCTATACTTAAATAAGAATTTGCTTTAGGTAAAGTAAGTGAAATGTTATTATTACCATCATCTGTTAAACTTAAGTTTGCAGCTTGCGTTTTATCATACAAATTAAATTGGCCACCATTATTTTGTGCAGCCCAAAAGTGTAACCTGGACTTGTAAGACCTATCTTCTATATCTAAAAATATTGTAGCTCCTTCCGGATTGTAACTTGTTAATGGAAAATCATATATATTAAACAACCTTGTGCCCGTAGTAGGATTAACTAAAGTACCTGCGTTAAACACTTTAGATTTTATGTTTCTGTCATTCGCTGAGGTAAAGCTGGTTGCTGTTGAGCTATTAGTAAAAATTCCTATTTTACCTTGTATATTGCCGTTTACATCAAGAACTTCAGTTGGTGCAGTTGTGTTAATACCTGTAAAACCGGTCGTGCCATTAATAAAAAAACTTGCAGGTGTATTACTTGGCTTAAAAGTAAGATTGTAACCCCCCAAAGTTACTGTTCTTGCAGAGCTCAGGGCACCATTACCAGTGTAAATTGTGGTTTGTGCAGCCATAGTTGCAAATGCAAACAATGCAAATGCTGAAAGAAGATTTTTTTTCATAATTAAGAAGATTAAATTTCTCCTAAATTAGAAAAACTTACAAATAAAATGTTAAAGAGTATGTATAAATTATGTTAATATTAACATTACACAATCAGCCATCTATCCATATCTGCCATCTCCCCCGCCCAGTCGCGGCTAATGTTTGTTTTTAACAATTTTGCAGGCATTCCTCCTATCAAAATATTTTCGCCTAATGTTGTATAATCATTATTACAGAGACTATTAGAAGCTATAGTACAACAATCAGGTGTTTTAGTACCTTTCATGATGGTAACCCTGCCACCAGTAAAATTAAAATTTCCTAATTGTACTTTCCCATTTATAGCATAAACCTCTTTTGTAACAGTATTCATCATAGGATGAAAATTACTGTCTGTTATCTGGGTGTCAGCACCAGTTTGAACATAATTGCCAATAATAATACTATTTGTACATATTATTTTACTTCCGGAGGCCAGGGTTGACATGTGGCCATAATGTAAAACGGCATCCTTACCCACAAATATAAAATAGTCTTTACCTATGGGAGCATGGCCTTTAAATACAATTTTTCCCGCCAGCTTGATTTCGGAAAAACCTTTGTGTACAGTATTAAATTCATACTGCTGCCCAAAGCCTATCATACCTCGTTTTATTGGGGCATCAATAATAATCTCTCCGCTTATATCCTGAAATTTTACAGGTCCGTAAAAATAGACCGGCAGCTTTTTAGCTATAGCAAACGGAAATTTTTTATAGTTAAAATACAATGTTTTAATCCAGTTTATGCTACGGTAAAATTGTATTTTTTGCCTTAAGCCCATATTATCTTTTTTTAGTTATAAAGCCTTTTATCAGTGCTGTAATTTTAACCCTCCTGTTTAGCTGGTAGTATGAAAAGCTACATGATACTACAAACAGTACCAGTAAAACTATGTGCTTTAAAAGGCCGTGGGCAAACACAATGGCCCCAACAGCAGGTATAAAAATAATTAGCGACGTAAAAATAATTTTAAGCAACTGTTTATCCAGCACTAAACTATATTTTAACCTGGTAAAGCTATATACAATGGCAATATGCAATGCATAGTAAATAAAAAATGCCTGCCCCAGGCCCTCAAGACCACCCACCTGATACCCAAAAATACATAATGAAACAGACACCGTATTAGAAATTAGCCCTGTTTTTAAAAACACGGCCGAATCTGCCCTTGCAATAATAAGATAACCTATGCTAAAAGATATGGCTTTAAAAAACATGGCCAGCATGAGCCATGAAAGCATGGGCAACGCGGGTGTAAACTTTTCTGAAAAAAGAAGCCTGATGATGAGTGGCTGGCACTCTAAAAAAAGTATGATTACCGGTAAAATCAACAAGACCGAAAATATGGCCTGCTGGCTTACCGCTGCACTTTCCTTAGTAGCATCTCTATTAAAACCTGCCAGCCGGGGGTAGTATTCCATAGTCATGGCCGTAAATATAATACCTACATAAGAGTTTATAATAGTCTGACCGATGTTATAAAAGCCTACATCGGCTTTTCCTCCGGTATGGTTTATATAAAGTTGTATGATATAGCCGGATAAAAGAGGTAACAGCCCGTGTATTGAAATTAGTGTGCCAAAATACAACATATCCTTACCCTGGCGGACAGCTTGTTTAAAAGGTATATTTACAGGGCTAAAGCCAAGTTTGTTATAGTAATACCGGCTTATTAAAAATGTTATCAGTGCAGAGATGAGTATGCTGGGTAATATGGCATCTGTTTTAAAAAAATAAAATAACGGCAGGGTACTCAATAACCCTATAAAGTTGCCGTAAAGGCTTGTTTTAGCTAAAAACCTCAGCCTGCCCATGCCCTGCATTACCGCGCCCTGTGCCGCTGTAATTTGCCTTAAGAGTATACCACCCGATATTAAAATTATTGCTAAAGTATATGCGGGATGGCCAAAGGCCCATATACTAAGATTATAAGATAAAGCTATAAATAAAAGCATGCCCAAAAGGCCTGTGATTACAGATACTTTTATAATTATGGAAGCCGCCTTATTTCGAAAGGCTTCATCAGTATTTTCAGATATTTTTTTTACACCGGTAACATCTACTCCCAGCCCTGTAGCCTGCCTTACCAAATCAAAACCTGTAAATAGAATACTTAGTGTGCCATATCCGGCGGGCCCTATAAGTACTGCGAAAAACTTATGCCTAACAGCCGATATAAGCAAATTGGAAAATTGAACAGCCCCAAAAAGGGATGTTGCCTTAAGTATTTTTTTATATGCGTTTTCCTGATGAGACAAATTATTGTATACTATAATACATTGCTTAAATGTATAAAATTGACGGTTTCCACTTCATAAAAGTCCTGTAAAAACACTTTGCATCCCAGTTCTTCTTTTTGTTTAACGAGGCCTTTTTTATAATCCTTACCCTGATTTTCAGTAACGGTACCACGGTCAAAATAAAGCATCTGTTCTTTATACTGTTCTGTAAGGCTGATGAACAAATAATCAAGCGCCCTAAGCTTCTCGCCTGCAGGGGTTGTGGCGCTATACTGCGATTTTATAACAGTATCAAATTTAAACAGTGTAACGCCTGCAATAATTTCATCTTCATAAAACACATTATATTGCAAAATATTTTCAGGAAAACGGCTATGCAGCAGGTTTATTTCTCCTTTAGTATGTACCGGCTTAGACCCATGCTTATCGGCAAGCCTGGGCAGTAGTACATTATCCCAGAAAGCATCAAAATCATTATCCTGTATAATAACCATACCTGTTGCTTTAGCACGGCCATAATATTTAAGCTTACTGTTGCTTATTCTATATCCCTGCTGCAAAGGTATAGCCATGTTCATGTCCCTGCGGTATATGCGGGCATTGTTTTTAAACATGAGGTAATCTATTTCATAGCAAGCTTCTTTACAATAAAACAACGGGCATTGCCTTATATGTAAAACCCTTATGCCTGCTAAATTAAAATAACCGCAAACAGCTTCAAATATACCCTCTGTTTTTTCGAGCCCGATACTGCCTTTAAATACCAGTCCTCCATACGTAAGCCCCTGGTGCGAATGCACTGCATCGCCCACCCGGTTTGCCGGCAAGAGGGCAACAAGGTTGTCACCTTCAAAAACCAGCAGCGAAAAATCAGTAAACCTGTCAGCGTGGTATTCCATAAAATCGCGGTGAAACAAAAACGTACCGTTTTTTGACTCCGAAACAAACTTGTTCCAGGCTTTATAATAGGTAGACGTATATTGCTTAACCGTGTACATTATTCTTTTTTTTGTAAAACTACGTTACCGTTCTCATCAATATTTCGGTACAGGCCTTTTGGTTCCTGCATCATGATATAGCTGCTGTTTTCCTGTAAGTTGTCAAGGTATTTTTTATCTTCTGCTAAAAAAGCAAACACGGTCCTGAACAGGTTAACCGATGTTTTCAGGCCTTTATCATACTCCGCAAAATCGGGGTTGTTCCATTTAATTGCCAGCATGGCGCCAAAAACACTTTTTACAAGCAGCGGATTATTTGTCTTATAATCGCTTTCGCCATTATAGCTATAGCCCACAAAACCACCATGGTCTGCCGCGATAATTATCAGGGCGTCAGGGTCATGTCTTTCTATACGGCTTATGGTTGTCCTTATCCAGTTGTTAGATTGCTGTAGCCGTTCAAAATATGTTTTTTTTTCGCCGTCTACACCTGTGCTGTACATTTCGAAAGGTGTAATGTGGCTGGGCAACATTCGTTCAATGAAATAAAAATGGCCGTCACCTTTGTTGTTATTTATAGCTTTTAAAAAATCTATAGATGGATTAGCGTCAATATTCCATCCATCTCTGCTAAACAGCACTTTTAGTCCGTTAAAATTTACATCATCATAACAAATAGCTGGCCTGTTAACTATTAGGTAAGGCTTATCTGATATAAAATGCAGCTTATAGCCATTATTTTTTAGTATTTGTATAACCGGGTTATCGCCCATTATAATATGGCGGGCTGCTATATCTTCCGTATCATTAATATAATGGTGTTTCATGCTAAACATAGACGAATTACTAAGCAGCGTACTGTAATAATTAGACCTGTAATTGTTGTATAACGTAAACCCTGCACCTTTTAGATAATCTTCAAATGAGCTATTATCATAGCTATAAGGGCTGTTACGCATATTGGTAAAACTTGTATATCCATCGGGCTGCAGGTAATAAATGTTCGGCTTGCTTTTAAACACGGCTGCCCCAATATCATCGGGCTGTTGTTTCCAGCCCGTATCCATGGTAAACTGCATGTAAACAACGTTAAACAACGGAGGAAGGTTAAACAAAGCCATAAAAGCAATTATAAGTATAAAAGCTTTATAAAAACGTTTCAACCAAAAAGAAAGCAATACAACAACCAGAAAAAAGCCTGCAAAAACCAGACGTTTTACCTCGCCCATCCAGCTGAGCTGTAACAAATAAAAAGCCATTATGGATGGCACTGCTATAAACAAAAACTGCTTTTGCCATTTACCTTTTTTTATGACGCCAAAAAACGTGTAACCTAAAAATATGATAGCTACAGGCACTAACACAAAATACACGGTAAATACGGCTAACCGCAGCCATGAATTTGCCAGATTATAGTTTTTGCTGTAGTAGTATAGCAACATGTACAGCCCCACTACAAAACCTGCCAGCAGTGGCGTATCCTTAGGCGCATATATAAAAGCAAGTATTTTTTGCCTGAGCTTTTCCATGGGTTATTTACGCTTTAAAAGATATAAGGTACGTTCTGTATCCGGAATTTTTTGTTTTTCAACCACGTCATAAAACTCCATGTAATCTTTTTCAAAATTAGCAAGATTGTAATAGTCAAAATGGCCCATAAACTCGCGCTTGCTATTTAGCAAAAACGTTACCCAGCTGTCTTCCCTGTCCGGGAATTCTATAATGAGATAGGGAGTTAACGAAGCAAACATTTGGGCTGACATGCTAAACGGCACATTACCCGTAAGCGATATATGGTGTATAAGCGCCAGGGCCATGGCCACATCATATTTATTGTTTGTTATGCGCTGCTGCAATGGCTGGCGCTCTGTGTTATTAAAGCCTATGCCGGGTGCAGGGTTAAGCAAATCGCTAACCAGCGGCAGTATAGTAGTTTCTTTGTTTTTAAGAACCTGCCTGTAATTATAATCTACAGCATTAGGGTCAATATCCGTTACCAGCATTTCGGTGGTAATGCCTTTTAGCTCACGGGCAAAAGTACCATCGTTACCACCCAGGTCTACCACTTTTTTTGCATTAACCTGCGCTGCCCACTTTTTTACCAGCTGCTTTTTATAGTCAAATGCGGCGGCATCATAATTAGTTATGCTGTAGTAGTCCTTCCATTCGGTCTTTTCATTCAGGGCAAGGTCTTTTATATAATCATAAAGGGCATCCAGTATTTTTACCTGGCCGCCTTTAGGTATGTTTATTTTACGTTCGGCCGTGCCTTTATCGCTGCTGTATTTAGTGTCATACCTGGCTGTAAGGTAAATATTAGTATACAGCACCGGGCTAAATCTTGCTGTAAATGGCAGCAGTTTTGCCGCTTTTTGCAATGGCACGCCGTCTATATACTGCTGCAGCTGCTTTAGCATATCATTGCCATAATACTTGGCTAAAACCAGTGGTGCTAAAAAGTGCATTAAAAACTGCTTGTAAGCACGCCACGGCTCGCCGGGCTTGTATATATCAAAAGAGAGCGTATCTACAAAAACGGGCTTCCCGTTATGGAATGTAATATTAAATGCTGTGGCATCTTTAAGTGTATAGCCATGCTGAAGGCAGTATTTTTGCAGTTTTAGCGTATGCAGCGCGGCATGCTTGTACTGGCTGAAGCTCCACTCATAGGGGTAACTAAAAAAGGATATATTTTCCGGTTTTAGTACAATTTCGCTATCAGTTGCAGATACTTCTGTGTGGGGTATAAGCAGGCCGGCATCAAAAAGCTTTTGGTAAAAACCACTATCGGTTAACGATTTGTACTGGTTAAAATAAAGAGGGTGTATTATGCGCTGCACCACGCCGTCCTTCAGCGTAATATAACCTGAAGGGTCGCGGAAGGATGCCGCGTGCCTATTGTTTTGTGTCATCCGGGTGGTCTTCAATATCTATATCGCCCATAAGGTCCTGGTCCTGCTGCTTTTTACCAAAAACCGACCTGAAGCCATTGGCAATTTTTTTGTAAAACAAAGCAATTCCCGCACCTGCCGCAGCAAGTACCTGTACCACAAGAGCGCCGGTACCTGGGTCAAAATATAAAAAAGGGAATTTCATAAACATTACTTTAGGCGGTAAAAATAAAAAATAAATCGGCATTACGCCCACACTACTTCGTAATAACACACATTTGCGGAATTTGTTGTTTTTATCAAAAAAATTGGGCTTTGCCAAATAATCCTTATTTTTAAGGAAATTTTTGCCGTGAAATTAAAATTACGCCTGCTTGCCGCCCTGCTTTTTTATACATTTTTGGCCTACAGCCAGGTAGATGTTATATTATATGAGCAGTTTAACGGCCGGTATGATTTTACCTTTGTGGGCAACACCCTTAATACCGGGTTTAATGGCGCCAATACAAACCCTTGTGAAGCCCTCACTACATCGGCTGCAAGCCTGAATCTATCTAATGGCGACCAGGTACAGGCTGCTTACCTATACTGGGCAGGCTCCGGCACCGGAGATTTTAATGTAAAGCTCAACGGGCAGCAAATAACAGCAGAGCGTACATTTGACCTTGTTTTTACCTCTCCCGGGGAAGTACCCGTTACACCGCGGCCTTTTTTTAGCGCCTTTGCTAATGTAACCGCATTGGTACAGGCTACGGGAAATGGCGTGTACACACTCTCTGACCTTGACCTGAGCAATGTTATAAACATGGATGTTGACCCAAGTTTTAATATTTACTGTAAAAATGGTACCAGCTTTGGCGGGTGGGTTATAGTGGTAGTTTTTAAAAATGACAACATAGGCTTTAACCAGCTTAATGTATATGATGGCCTCCAGAACATACCTTATGAAGTAAATATTACCCTGAACGGGCTTAATATAATAGATAACGCGGGGGCTAAAACCGGCTTTGTAGCCTGGGAAGGCGACCCTGCCATTGCTACAGGCGAAAGCCTTAAAATTAATGGCGGCACACTATCTAACGCGGCTAATCCGTTTGACAATGCCTTTAACGGCACCAACAGTGTAACAGGATCTAACCAGATGTACAATATGGATCTTGATATTTACGATATTTCAAATAATGTAAACATAGGCGATACATCGGCACAGATACAGTTAACCTCTATAGGCGATTTTGTAATGATAAATGCCATTGTTACCCGGCTATTTAGTATAGCGCCTGATGCCACTGTTACGGTAGAGGGCACCCAGCAAGAGTGCGACAGCCGCACCGTTACCGTTAACTACACCGTGCATAATGATAATGCTACTAATTTCTTACCGGCACAAACACCGGTATCAGTATACCTTAATGGCGACTACTACGGCTACTTTAAAACACAAAATGACATACCTATAGGCGGTAGCGAGAGTGGTGCTTATACCGTTACACTGCCGGCAGGAGCACCAGATAATTTTCAGATTATTTTTATTGCAGATGACCTTATGGGTACAGGCAACAGCACGATTGACGAGATTGACGAAGAAAACAATTCGTATACCTATAACGGTTCGGTATGGGTATCTCCTACCCTTACAAATCCGGCAGATATTACCGCATGTGCCGCTGCAGATTTTGGTATATTTGATTTTTCGGCCTATACCGAATCGCTTAAGCAAAATCCCTCTGATGTTGTAACCTTTTACACTACAATGGCTGCGGCACAACAGGGAACAGACTTTATCGAAGATACATCGGCGTTTCAGGCTATCGCAAACCCGCAAACCATATACGTGCGCCTTACAGATGTGCACGGCTGTTTTGGTACGGCCCAGTTTAGCCTGCTAAGTATTGCGTGTGCCGATGCCGTGGTAACTATAGACGATGTTTATAAGCAGTGCAACTCCCGTATATTGCATGTGCATTATACGGTAACCAATAACAGCACAACCGTTACGCTGCCCGCCGGTACACCGGTAAGTATTTATGTTAACGGCGCATTTTTAGCAGGTACCGAAACCACAGCAGACCTTGCCCCCGGCGCAGGCGAAGAGGGTTTTATTTTGCTTACCATACCTATAGGCATCCCGCTTGATTTTAACCTGACGTTTGTGGCCGATGACACAGGCGATGGTACAGGAATTATTACGGAAACTGACGAAAACAATAATGATTTTACGCTGCCCACTACCCTTGTACTGTCGCCGGAACTTGCGCAGCCGGCCGATATGACAACCTGCGACAAAGGGTTTGGCCTGGGTACCTTTGATTTTTCGGCGTATGCCGAAACCCTGGCCAATTTTGATAATGAAGTAGTAACGTTCTACCACTCACAACCCGATGCCGACCAGGCGCTGAATGCTATTTATAATACATCGGCCTATACCACCACCCAAAACCCGGAGCGCATTTATGTGCGCCTTGATAACAGTACCTGCCATACCACGGCATCATTTCTGCTACATACTAAAAAATGCGCGCCTGTTACCTATAATTATGTAACGCCAAATGGAGATGGTTATAACGATACCTTTTTTGTAGAAGGGCTGCGCAATATTTTCCTGAACTTTAAAATGAGCATTTACAACCGCTATGGCAGCCTGGTATGGACCGGCAACCACAGCGTACCCGACTGGGATGGTATTGCAGGCGTAGCTAAAGTGGGCAGTACAAGCACCACCGTGCCTAATGGCACCTACTATTTTGTGCTGGAGCTAAATGACCCTGATTTTACCAAGCCTATTGTAGGGTGGGTATATGTTACCATGTAATGTTCGTCAGGCTGTAATAAACCTTATCGAACGCATAATCTTGCTATATCTACTTATAAAAAAATCGCCATACGTAACGTATGGCGATTTATATCTTATTCCCACTCTATAGTTGCGGGTGGCTTAGATGATATATCATACACTACCCTGTTTACTCCTTTAACTTTGTTGATGATCTCATTGCTTATTTTCATAAGGAAATCGTAAGGCAGGTGCACCCAGTCGGCGGTCATGCCATCGGTGCTTTCTACAGCACGAAGCGCCACTACCTTTTCATACGTGCGCTCATCGCCCATAACACCCACGCTGTTTACCGGCAGTAGTATGGCGCCGGCCTGCCACACCTTATCATACAGGCCGTGGTCTCTTAATCCCTGTATAAAAATATGGTCAACCTCCTGCAGTATGCGCACTTTCTCTGGTGTAATATCGCCTAATATGCGTATAGACAAGCCCGGCCCGGGGAATGGGTGGCGGCCTAACAGTTCAGGGTCTATGCCTAATGTGGCGCCCACACGGCGCACCTCGTCTTTAAACAGCATGCGCAGTGGCTCAACCACCTGCAGCTTCATAAAGTCCGGCAGCCCGCCCACATTGTGGTGCGATTTTATGGTGGCAGACGGCCCTTTAACAGAAACCGACTCAATAACATCAGGATATATAGTGCCCTGTGCCAGCCATTTTACATCGGTAAGCTGGTGTGCCTCGTCATCAAATACTTCAATAAACACACGGCCTATGGTTTTTCGCTTCGTCTCCGGGTCATCTATGCCCGCAAGCTGGCTCAGGAACCGCTCGCCGGCATCTACACCTTTAACGTTAAGCCCCATGTCTTTATACTGGTGCAATACACTGGCAAATTCATCTTTGCGCAGCAGCCCGTTATTTACAAAAATACAATACAGGTTAGGGCCTATAGCCTTATTTAAAAGCACCGCAGCCACGGTAGAGTCTACCCCACCGCTAAGGCCAAGTACTACCTTATCATTGCCAATCTTTGTTTTAAGCTCGGCTACAATTTCTTCCACAAAAGAGTTTGGCGTAAAGTTTTGCGGCACCTCGGCTATCTTAACTAAAAAGTTTTCCAGCATCAGCTTGCCTTCAGTGCTATGGTATACCTCCGGATGGTACTGTATGGCATAGGTAGTTTCGCCTTCAATACGGTACGCCGCGTTCTCTACATCTTTAGTGCTGGCAAGCACCACGCCGCCTGTAGGCAATTTTTTAATGGTATCGCTGTGGCTCATCCATACCTGGCTGTGGGCAGATACACCCTCTAAAAAGGGCTCTCCCGCTTTTACAAAACTCAGGTTGGCACGGCCATATTCGCGAATGTTGCTTGGGGCCACCTCGCCACCATGAAAGTGGGCCAGGTATTGCGCGCCATAACAAACAGCCAGCAACGGCAGCTTACCACGAATCTGGCTAAGGTCAGGGTGCGGGGCATCTTCGGCGCGCACCGAGAATGGGCTGCCCGATAGTATTACCGCTTTATAAGATGAAAGATCTGTGGGTGGGTTATTGTAGGGGAAAATTTCGCAGAAGATATTTAACTCGCGAACCCTGCGCGCAATAAGTTGTGTGTATTGCGACCCGAAGTCTAAAATAAGTACGTTGTGTTGCATGCGCAAAAGTAAATCAATCTGCGCAAATTTGAAAATAGATTTTTAGATTTTAGCACATAGATTTTAGAACGGCAGACCTATGAGAGTTGGCGGTAATAAAAAAGAGCCTTTCGGCCCTTAGTTTGCTTTGTCTTTCAGGTATTCCTCAACGGCTTTGGCACTGTTTCCCACAGCCCTTACCGCCCCGGTTAGCTGCTGCGATGAAACACCAAACTTGTTTTTCCAGTAATCCATCTCATACCTTTCGCTTGTATTTATGCGGGAGCGGTCTGGCTGGCCCACTTTGCTTTTGTTGTCCATAACTTTAATTTTTTGTTGTACTTTAAATTTACAAAAATGCGCTGAGTTGCCCAACTGCTTAACAATACTTTGACGTGTACCGCAAAGTGCATGGGGTGTTTTTAAAGATAAAACAGAACATAAAAAAACCAAAATGAGTATCTTTATGCCGTAACCAGCCCTTATTATGAAAAAGCTTTTTACCCTTATACTGCTTGCAGGCATTGCTATAATGCACGCCCAGGATACCGTTTTTTTTCATAAGCCCGATTTTAAGGCCATTGAAAAAAGAATAAAAGATAAAAACTCACCCCTTTATTTTGAGAGGCTTTACAGCCGTTTTGCAAAGGCAGACAGCACCATGACACAGGCAGAGCGCCAGCACCTTTATTATGGGTATTCGTTTAAAGAAGGCTATAATCCCTATTTTACATCGGAGGCATCGCTCGAAATAAGCAAGCTTTTAAATATTGATAACCTGGGCAAAAAAGACATGGAGAAGATCATCTCGTTAAGCGACGAGGTGCTTAAGGGCTACCCCTTTAACCTGAGCATGATGGGTTACCGTGCTTATTTTTTTAGTGCGCTGGGCAGGCAAAAAGAAGCTGCGGCCGAAAACACGCGTGCCAATATAATACTGGATGCCATACTGGGTACCGGAGACGGTCTTGATAAATCTACCTGTATGTATGTAATTAATGTGGGCAATGAGTATGAAGTAATCAACATACTGGGTTTTGCTTATGGCGGCAACCAGAAATTTGTAGACGCACGGTATGACTACCTGGAGCTGGAAGAAAATGAACAAGGGGTTCAAGGGCTTTACTTTGATGTGAGTCGCATTGTATCAACATTTAAATAACAGCGTTATTACATGTAATGTTAAACAAATGGTAGGGCTTTGCTAATACTAAGCCAATGTTAGCTTAACGGTGTGCCAATTAAGATAAGGTTAAGGCGGTGGGGTTGTAACTTTAAGGTAATAAAAACTATTGCCATGAAAAAACTTATTACCCTGATGGCCCTACTGATACTATCAGTAGCCGGAGCGCAGGAAACTACAAGCCCTGATTACAGCCTAATACAAAAAAACATAAAAGACAAAAACTCTTCCTACTACTATAAAACGCTTATGGAGCGTTACTCCAGGGCAGATACCACCCTTACGCTTAACGAGAGGCGCCACCTTTATTATGGCTTTGCCTTTATGCCCTTAAAGCTGGATGAGGCTGCCATACGCTCATTAGAACAGCAGCTTAAAACGGCGCTACATACACCTAACCCTTCTACAACCGATATGGAAGCTGTAGTAAATTACAGCGGGATGCTGCTGGAGGCCTTTCCGTTCAGTATTACGTTAAAAGAGTACCGTACCTATTGCCTTAAGGAACTGGGCCGTTATAAAGAGGCCGCTACCGAAAAAGCACAGAGCGAAATGGTAATAGATGCCATACTGAGCAGTGGCGATGGCAAAACCGCACAAACGGCTATACATGTTATAGACCCCAGCAATGAATATGAAATGGTATCGCTTATGGGTTTTGAAACCCTTGATGATGAATACCGTGTAAATGATAAGTTTGACTATTTGACACTTAATAAAAACGCCTATAACCTGCCCGGACTTTATTTTGATGCCTCTGTAACACCAAAGGCTACCGCCAGGCAAACGGCAGGATTGTAACCCATTACCCTTCTGGATTTTTTGCACGGGCTCCCGCTACAGCGGGGGCCTTTTTGCATAACCACAATTGCCGTTTTAGGAAAAAAATGTAACTTCGCAAACTATGATGAAACCCGATGATATTAGTATGGTTAAGCAATTGCTTGCCTCGCCTAAAAAAATTGCAATAATACCCCACCGCAACCCAGATGGCGATGCCATGGGCTCAACCCTGGGGCTTTACCACTTTTTAAAACAAAAAGGCCACGAGCCTTTTGTTATAACCCCAAATGAATTTCCTGATTTTTTAGCCTGGCTGCCCGCCAGCGATACCGTAAAGATTTTTGAACGTGAAAATGAAACGGCCGTGCGCATTTTGCGTGAGGCTGAACTGGTTTTTACACTCGATTTTAATGTGCTTAGCCGCACCGGCGATGCCATGGAGGCGGTGCTTAAAACAATACAGGTGCCGTTTATAATGATAGACCACCACCAAAAGCCGGATGATTATGCAACAGTTACGTTTAGCGATACAAGCTACGGATCTACCTGCGAAATGGTGTACCATTTTATAAACGGGCTGGGCGAAAAGCAGCACCTTAACAAAACCATTGCTACCTGCTTATATACGGGTATAGTAACCGATAGTGGCTCTTTCAGGTATCCTTCTACCACGGGCACCACACACCGCATTGTGGCAGATTTTATAGACCTGGGTATAGACAACAGCAACATACACAGCCTGCTGTTTGATAACCACAGCCATAGCCGCATACAAATTTTGGCAAGGGCTTTGCATAACATGAAGGTGTTGCCGCTTTATAAAACATCTTACAGCAGCCTTAGCCAGGAAGAGCTTAACAGCTTTGGCCACAACAAAGGCGATACTGAAGGTATAGTAAATTATGGCCTTAGCATGAAAGATATTGTGTTTACTGCCTTTTTTACAGAAAATAAGGATGAAGGCATTATTAAGATATCATTTAGGTCTAAAGGTGATTTTGATGTTAACCAGTACGCACGCCGGCATTTTAGCGGCGGCGGGCACATTAACGCGGCCGGAGGCCGCAGTACCGAAAGTATGGAGGCCACCATACAAAAATTTATTGCTACTTTAGCAACCACAAAAATTGACTGATTATGAAGAAGGCTTGTTTATTATTTATATTGATTGCCCTTGTGGCGGCAAGCTGCTCTAAGCCACAGGCACGTAAGGCGGTTTCGCACAGTGAAGGCACCTTTATGAAGGAGAGTGTGGAGCGCAATAAAAAGCTTATTAAAAACGAAGAACAGCAAATAGACTCCATTATTAAAAGCAACCCGGCCATTAAATATATAGCGTCTACTAAAGGCTACTGGTACCATTATATTACTGAGGTAACCACAGATACCATAACGCCTAAACGTGGCGATGTGGCTTATTTTACATATGATGTTAAGGATATTAAGGGCAATGTAATTTATAGCGAAGATGAACTGCAGCCGCAGGTATACCATGTAGATAAGCAAAACATCATGATGGGCATAAGCGACGGCATAAAACTGATGAACGCAGGCGAAACGGTTACATTTATCTTTCCGTCTCACATGGGTTACAGCTACCATGGCGATAACGACAGGATAGGCACTAACAAGCCGCTTGTTTGTACCGTAACGCTGAACGATATTAAACCAGAAAGCGAAATAAAAGAGAATTAATTATTTATAAATGAAACCAATGACAAGTTTATTTTTAAGCTTAGTAGCAATTTTGTTTTCGTGCAATAATAGTGCAACCGCTGCTAAGGAAAATGCCGAAACAACACCGGCTAAACATGTAGAACCCGGCGATGGCATTTTTGCTGAAATTGTAACGGATAAGGGCACAATACTGTTACAGCTTGAGTACCAGAAAACACCACTTACCGTAGCAAATTTTGTTAGCCTTGCCGAAGGCACAAACACTATGGCTAATGAGCAGTACAAAGGCAAACATTTTTATGACGGCCTTAAATTTCACAGGGTAATTAAAGATTTTATGATACAGGGGGGCGACCCACTGGGCACAGGAGCCGGTAACCCCGGCTATAAATTTGCCGACGAGATAGACCCTACACTTAAGCATACCGGCCCGGGCATATTAAGCATGGCCAATGCGGGCCCCGGTACAAACGGTAGCCAGTTTTTTATAACGCATAAAGCCACTCCGCACCTTGACGGCAGGCATACGGTTTTTGGCCATGTAGTAGAAGGCCAGGATGTTGTAAATGCCATTGCTCAGGACGACGTGATAAAAAGTATAAAAATTATACGTAAAGGTGCTGAGGCACAAAATTTTGACGCTGTTAAGGTGTTTACAGAATATTATGAAAAGGCTGCTGCCGCGCAAAAAAAGGCACAGCTGGAAATGGAAGAAAAGAGAAAAGCCGATGAAGCTCAGAGAAAAGTTGATGAAGCAAAATATGCTGGGGTAAAAGCCGCCAAACTTAAAGAATTTACCTCTTTAAAGAAAAAAGCAAAAAAAACACAGTCTGGCCTGGCATACCATTTTACAAAAAAAACCAAGACAGCTAAACCGGCAGCGGGTACTACTGTTTACATAGCATATTCAGGTTATTTGGCCGATGCTAACCTCTTTCAGTCGAGCGATAAAGAAGTAAACAAAGTTTTTGGCAAATACAACCCACAGGCTGAGCCGTATTACAAACCGTTTCCGTTTAAAATTGGTACTAAAGACGGGTTTGTACCCGGATTTTTAGAAGGCCTTAATCTTATGGTGCCCGGCGATAAACTAATTTTGTACATACCCGCACACCTGGGTTATGGCGAGCGTGGTGAACCAAGAGCAGGAATTGGCCCGAACGCCGACCTTATATTTGAGGTGGAGATGAAAACAGCGCAATAGATTTTTAGTATTTTAGAATATTAGATTTTAGACTATATGAATAAAAAGAGGGATTCCTGAATGGGAATCCCTCTTTTGTATTAAGTTTATTTGCCTGTATCAAAAAAATTCCGGAGTTAGAACTTCCAGTCAAACTCATCTTTGCTGTTTATCGCAGCACCCAGCTCTACACGGATAACCTCGTTGAATTCTACCTGAAAGATAACCCAGTTGGCTTCATTAAAATAATTATCGGCGCTGTCAAAGGTTTCTTTTTCAAATGACGCCAGCCCAAGCCCTGCCAGGGCGGGTTCTAATACAGGCCACGGCTGCCCTATTATTTTAGAGCCCTTTAATTGCGCATCTGTGCTGGATGTTATAATATATCCCAGTCGGAAATCTTCATCGGCATAAAAAGTAAGCCTTAGTTTTTGGGCGTTGTATAAGTATATGGTGTTTTTTTCATCATCTTTAAACTGGCGGTCAGGCTCGCCATAAAGGGCTTTTACATCTTTTTCCTTCATACCGAACAACAGCCTGTCCATACCTGATTTTAAAATAATCTTCATAAATAATATAATATAGTTTATGAAGCCAAAAGTACGGTTTTTTTTATTGCAGGTAAGGGCTTAAAAGCGATAACGGTTTGTTTAAAAATAGTTAGTAATTACTTTTTCACTTTAATTTTCGCACCCTGCTTTACTAAAATTTCTGATCCTTCCGCCAGGTAAACTGATACCGGCGTAAGCTCCTGCAAAAAGGCAAAATCAGCGCCGTAGACGGTTTCAAAATCCACATCTACAACATACTCCTGAATGGGGTATATCTGCCAGCGTGGGTGTGCCACCTCATACTCTGATGTAACGGTATCGCTTATTTTTGTATAGCCCCAAAAGTGCTCGGTAATAAACTCCTCCTCGCTTTCGGGTTTTATGTCAACAGGCACCTTATCGGCCACAACCTTTATGGTATGCCACTTACCCCGTTTTTTCCAGCCATACTCCACCGTAAGAGTATTGCCTTGCTCAACCCAGTTATGGCGGGTAGGCAAGGTTTCGTAGTTTTCGTTATACAGCAGGTTAGCCACCAGGGTAAGCGCAGGCCTTGGCACAATCTCTTTTATAAACACCACACCCCTTTTATCGCCATCGGTATGTTTATACTTAACATAAAAACGCAGGTTGATCTCTTCAAAATTAATATGGAAAGGAATGCGCATCCGCAGTACCTTTGTATCTACAAACATAAAGCCTACCAGGCTTACATAGCAGGTACCGTTCCATAAATCGAGTTCGGTTTCAAACGGCAGGTATTTTTTAAGCACATCAGGATTTACGGCATAGTTTACCATAACCAGCCTGCGCCATTGTGCATCAAGAAAAGTGCGTTTTCTCATTGGTTTTTCCATAAGCCTTACCCCTGCCCCTCTCCGATGGAGATGAGGTTACAGCTCTATTCGGGATTTTTATTATTGCTGTCCATCTTATTGTCTAAAACTCTGTTTTTTACTTAACCACAAGCTTGTAGGCAGCGTCTTCAAAGCCCTGTATCCTTAACTCATAAGTGCCTACAGGTACCGCAGACACATCTATATCTGTGCGTGCGCCTTCAAGCAGCCCCTGCTGTACAAGGCGGCCCATCATGTCTATAATTGTGTATGGTATGCCCTGCAGGCTGGCAGGCCCCTCAATAATAAGCATATCTCCGGCGGGGTTGGGGTATATTATAATACCGGCCTGCTCTAACACACCCGGCAGTGCAGCCAGTGCATCCATATAGGTTTGCAGGTACTCTGTCATGTCAATAAAATGCAGTTTTTGCGCAATGTTTATAATGGCAGCCTGCTGCAAATGCTCGTTAGTAAGGTAGTAGCCCAACCCGTCTGCCGTGGCAATGGCTTCCATTTGATGAAAAGATGCCGATATGCTGACTTTGCGCTTGTTACCCGTAAAAAAATCCTGACCTTTAAAATCATACAGCAGGTACAAAAACGGAGATACAAGGTTGCTGTAGCCACACAATACCACCAGCTTTTTTTCGGGCAGGTAGGTAGCCCCCGTTACAAGGCCGTTTACATTAAGCGTACCTTTATATTGCGCGCTGTAGGTACCCGGAGTTTTAGGCAGCGCATAGAGCACCGTTTGCTGGCCTACCCATTGTTTTGTAAAAAGATAAATGCTATCGTTGCCCACCACCATGGCCTCACAGTCAAAATTAGTACTGTTATTACCGGTAGGCGTAAACGCTGTTTGCTCAGGATAACTAAAATTAATATACTCTGCAACAGGAGCGTTTCCCAGAAGGCCCGCTTTGCCCACTTTTATAATATTCAGATTAGCGCGGTTGCCGTTAACGTTGTTGCCAAAATCGCCTATGTAAAGATAATCGGCGTCCTGGGCCAGTTCTTCCCAGTCCTGGTTGGTTGTGCCGCTAATGGGTAGCGTTTGCTCAATGTTGCCTGTGGCGGGGTCTAAACGGTAAAGGTTGTTATCAGAATCATCATTAATGGTATAGAGGCTGCCATTCCAGATGATGAGGCCGCTGGTTTCATCTACCGATGTGGGCAGCGTAACAGAACTATCAGTATTTACAGAGGCCGAGCCGTAGTTGCAGCTGCCATCATTTACGGTGGCGTTTGCATTGTAATTGTTAGAAAGCGGGTCTGTACAGCCATACACCACCTGAGCCCGCACCGGAGACCAGATAATGAGTGTTAGGGCAAATAGTAGTATTTTCATTGCTGTGAGTTTGTACCTTAAAGTTACCCATAAAAGGCCGTTGCCTTAGGCAAATTAGTAAAAGTTTTGCATAGCGCTATAACTTTTAAACAGGAATGGTGGCTAATTTCTTATAATTTAGTTAAACCCTCTTATAGTTACGTTAAAGCATAACCTCTTTAAACCGGTTTGTATATAACTTTATTTTAAACTAAAAAACAAACACCATGAACAGATTATTTAGTGCCCTTTTAGCGGGCTGGGGGGCAAAAAAATTAGGCGGGGGCTGTATAGGCACCATTATAGTATTTGTAATTTTATATTACGTGTTCAGGAGCTGTAATGTAATGTAGCGTTATTCTAAATACGGGCGCAGAAAATCTACTAAAGGTTTAGTATATTCTGCGTCCAAATTCCAGCAAGGTAATATGTAATTACGTTTTTCTTCTTTAGATTCTAATTTTTGAAAAGACAAATATGAAAATATTTGAGTTTTTAAATCAGGAACATGGTAATCAGGATTCTTGCCACTTAGGCAGGTATTAAAAGGCTGAAAACAATCGAATATACCCTGATGTTCCGGTACAGTCAACTGTATTAATAATTCTTCTAAAGCACCAGTACCGGCATTATTAGGAAACAGGAATGTTTCAAATTCAATTCCTAAAGCTGCTTTTTGGTCATTGATATTTTTAAGTGCAGCCTGAACATCAGAATCTGCGTCAAAAATTAAAAGGTTGACACCTCCCTGGTCAGTATTTATTTCAAACTCATTTTTGACAAGATGAATACTGTCTTTGCCATTTACATTTTTATAAGTGATATTTTCAATTCCAAATTTATGCTTTACAAAATCCTGAAGAAATCTTTCATCAGCTTTACCTTCTCCAAAAAATACAATTGGCCTGCCCATTACCTTAATTCGTTTTCCTGTTCGATAGCAAACTCAAACTCTTCAAAATCATATTTATAGGCTTTGATACTTTCATCAGGCAACCTTTTTAGTGTAAAGCATTTCGTATCATTTTGATAATTGGCAAAATCCTTTTCTTCCAAAACTTCTTTAAATGATTTTAAAAATTCATTGTTATGGGTTGAGATGAATAGCTGCACATTATTAGTTGCAGCAGTTTTTAGAACTATCCTACCAAAGTCTTTGTATTTACTATAGTGTATGCCGGTGTCGATTTCATCTATACAAAGGTACTTATTTTTTAAGGCGATGATTTCCATAATCATACGAAATAAACGAACAGTACCATCACCAAACATTGGCAAGGGTAATAAAGAATCAGAGTTATTTAACCATATCCCGAGTATCGGAGTATTATCTATACTATTTACGGCTAATTCAACATTGCTAATATTTGATATAATTGTTCTTAATTGCTCAATTAACCTTCCCTTCTTAATTTTACTATCTGAAAAATTATCCGAATAATATTGAACTAAATCTTTTGCATAAAAAATGGACGGTGCTATTATAGGCATCATTAAATCAACGGGCTCGCCATTATCATAAATATTAAAACTTCTATAAAATATTCCACCTAAAGTAGAAATTTTCAAAACTTCCCTATTTCTTTGTCCAAAAGTATTAAAGGAATTAATTTGATACCTATCATCTCCTGGTAAATTTTCAATTTTTTCAGTTTCATATTTATTATCGAAATATGAGTTATCACTAAATCCAATATTTACCCTGAAATAATCTCCATTATCTTTTTTAGTAAAAAAAGGTAATGGATTGAATGAATTTATTAAATCTTCATCTGCAGTAGCAATTTTTTTGGAATATAAAGCACCTTGTAAATTCGATATACTTTGTGTATGATTTTCTTCAAACAGTAAAGCCTCTAAAAAACTCGTTTTACCCACATTATTATCGCCAAGAATAATATTATAAAGACCAAAATCTCCTGCGGAGAAATGGTCAAAGCACTTAAAGTTTTCTACGGTAATATTTTTAATGTGTTTCACTTCCTCCATAACAACAAATCTACATAAATTCCACTAATTAGTATATTCTTAAGCAAAAAATCAACTTTAAAGTATACTTATCTACTCCCCTGCTCTCACTTCGACCCTCATCTTAATATTAAACTTAAAATCAGAGCCATCGGTATACTCGGTCCATTCTTCGCTCCCTTTTGCCTTGGTATAGCTTAGGGCTGTTTTGTTTTCGCGCACTTTGAGCACTACCTGTTCCGTAGTATGGTCATCAATAGCTGCCATTCCAATAAACAGCTGCGGCTGCGTTTGCAGGTTTAATGCAGACAGATCAAGATCCAGCGCACCGCGGTGTTCTTTTGTAACCGTAAAGCAGAGCGGCGTATCTGTAAGCAGGCTGCCGGGCATGCCGTTTGCAGCTACATCATACATCATGAGGCGAAAGTTAGTATCCTTATATTCCACGCCAAACTCGCCCTTGCTTAGGTTGATGAGCCCGCTGTTAAAGTAAAACGTAATGGTGCTTAACTGTCCCGCCGGTATATCTTTAACCAGGCTTACATGCTGGGTAATAGCGGTAAAGCCATGCGAGGCCAACTCCTCACCCTTTGTTTTAATGACTTCCGTCTTAGTTTTGACTTTACCCTTTGGTTCCTGTAGCCAAATCAGGCTATCCGTAGTCGCAGGCTGTTGCTGTGCCAAAAGCTTTAGAGAGAAGAGCAGGAATAACAGTACAAATTTTTTCATAGCATTAACTTGTAGTAGCTGCCGCCACGGTTGCCTGCTGCGCGCCACGATATTGCCTAATTAGCAGCAATGAAAGCAGTTTGCCTTCATCGGTTGCGGTAAAGCCATCAACGGTGTTTAGCGTGTAAATGGTTTTCCAGCCCTTGCGGCGCATGTCTGAACCAAGGGTTGCTACTTCTTCTCCCTTGTAGTTAAGCAGGCGGTAGCCTTTAAAGCCTTTGTAGGTAATGGTATAAAAATGGTGCGCGGCTTTGATGGGTGTTATGGTAAGCTTGCCCCAAAAACTCATCTTTGTTTCATATACCGGCATGTTGTTTTGCAGCAACTCATGGTGCGTGCCCCAAAACCCACGCTGCTGCAGGACGTATTGCGAACTGCCCGCAGTTACATGGCCTTTACGGCTATACCATTTGTCATAAATAATACTGCCCAGGCCGTCTACCGCAATATTGTAAGTGCTGTCAACGCTGAATTCGATAGTTTCCATAACGTATTTAATTAACCCTTTTGCCATTGCAAAGTTACGGACAAGTTATGGTGGTTTAGTGAACGCATTCTTTCATCAAAGATTAAAAATTTTTTTGTATGGACTTACTTTTTGCCAAAGAAAAATATTTTAAAAGTAAAAAGTCATAAAGTAAAAAAGTCATAAAGTTTGGGCAAAAAAATAACCCGAAAACTTTATGACTTTAAAATTGAATTTCAAACTCCGAAAGTGAAAAATTGACACTTACCGTATAAGTAAATTCTTATAAAATTGAAATTACATGTTTCGTCTGTACTGGCCTCCCACTTCAAACAGCGCAGTGGTAATTTGTCCCAGCGAACAGTATTTGGTGGCTTCCATAAGCTGCTCAAATATATTACGGTTATTAATGGCAGCATCCTGAACCAGAGCCATTTGTTGTTTCACCTTTTCAGCATTGCCCTCGTGCAGTGCCTGTAAAGTACTGATTTGGAACTGTTTTTCCTCCTCTGTGGCACGGATAACCTCCGCAGGCACTACCGTAGGCGACCCTTTAGAGCTTAAAAACGTATTAACACCTATAATGGGAAACTCACCCGTGTGCTTAAGTGTCTCATAATAAAGGCTTTCCTCCTGAATTTTAGAGCGCTGGTACATGGTTTCCATAGCACCAAGCACCCCCCCGCGCTCTGTAATGCGGTCAAATTCAGCCAGTACGGCTTCTTCTACAAGGTCGGTCAGCTCCTCAATGATAAACGATCCCTGTATCGGGTTCTCATTTTTAGCAAGCCCCAGTTCTTTGTTGATAATCAACTGGATAGCCATGGCCCGGCGCACACTTTCTTCAGTTGGCGTGGTTATGGCCTCGTCATAAGCATTGGTATGCAATGAGTTACAGTTATCATATATAGCGTAAAGCGCTTGTAACGTGGTTCTTATATCGTTAAAATCGATTTCCTGCGCATGTAATGAGCGGCCGGATGTTTGTATATGGTACTTGAGCATTTGTGCACGCTCATTAGCATTATACTTGTTTTTCAGCGCTTTAGCCCAAATTTTACGGGCCACGCGGCCTATAACGGCATACTCCGGGTCGATACCATTGCTAAAGAAGAACGACAGGTTAGGGCCAAAATCGTTGATATTCATGCCACGGCTCAGGTAGTACTCCACATAGGTGAATCCGTTAGCTAACGTAAAGGCTAACTGCGTGATAGGGTTGGCACCGGCCTCGGCAATATGGTAGCCCGAGATAGAAACAGAGTAGAAATTCCTTACATTTTTAGTGATGAAGTACTCCTGCACGTCGCCCATTAGCCTGAGCGCGAATTCTGTAGAGAAGATACAGGTATTTTGCGCCTGGTCTTCTTTTAAAATATCGGCCTGAACGGTGCCGCGTACCTGGCTTAACGTCCTGACCTTGATTTCGTTATATATGCGGGCTGGCAGAACCTGGTCTCCGGTTACACCTAAAAGCATAAGTCCCAGGCCATTATTACCCTGCGGCAAGTCCCCGTTGTAGCGAGGGCGTGGTGTACCTTTAGCCTGATAAATATCGTTAATCTTTCTATTAACCTCATCCTCAAGGCCGTGTTCCTTAATATACAGCTCACATTGCTGGTCTATAGCGGCGTTCATAAAAAAGCCCAGCAACATAGGCGCCGGCCCGTTAATGGTCATGCTTACTGATGTCATGGCGTGGGCCAGGTCAAAGCCTGAGTAAAGCTTCTTGGCATCGTCAAGGCAGCAAATGGATACACCCGCATTGCCAATCTTACCGTAGATATCCGGCCTCACATCAGGGTCGTTACCATATAGGGTAACACTGTCAAACGCTGTAGATAAGCGCTTTGCAGGTAGCCCCGCGCTTACATAATGAAATCGCTTGTTGGTACGCTCAGGTCCGCCTTCGCCGGCAAACATGCGCGATGGGTCTTCTCCCTCACGCTTAAACGGGTACAAACCAGAGGTAAACGGGAACTCTCCCGGCACGTTTTCCTGAAGGCACCAGCGCAAAATATCGCCCCAAGCCTGGTATTTAGGCAGCGCAACTTTAGGTATCTGGCTGTGGCTCAGGCTCTCGGTATGGGTTTGTATCTTAATTTCCTTATCGCGCACCTTAAAGGTATACACCGGATTTTTGTACTTGTTTACTTTTTCATCCCAGGTATAAATCACCTCCCAGTTGTAGGGGTCAAGGTTCATCTTAACGCGGTCAAATTCAGCCACAAGCAGCTTCAGGAAGTCGGCATCGCCGGTTGCCTTAGCTATGGGCTCAATGCCAAATTTAGCCAGTGTGGGCTTTATGCCCGCAACTGACTCTATGGTTTTATAGATACCATACAGCTTTTGGGCAACCTCCTGCTGGCTGGCAGCGGTAGCATCATACTTGCGGTTATTTTCGGCAATTTCGCTAAGGTAACGCGTTCTGTGCGGGGGTATTACAAATATCTTCTCGCTCATTTCGCGGGTAATGGCAAAGGTAGATTTAAGGTCTTGGAGGCCTGTTTTTTCTACAATTTTATCCATTATCTTTTTGTAGAGCGTATTCATGCCGGGGTCGTTAAACTGACTGGCTATGGTGCCAAAAACCGGCAGGCTGTCAGGGTTGGCATCCCACAGGTTATGGTTGCGCTGGTACTGCTTTTTTACATCGCGCAGTGCATCTAATGAGCCCCGCTTATCAAACTTATTAATGGCTACAAGATCGGCAAAGTCAAGCATGTCAATCTTTTCCAGCTGGGTAGCAGCACCAAATTCGGGTGTCATTACATATAAAGACACATCGCTATGCTCAATAATTTCGGTATCACTCTGGCCAATGCCCGATGTTTCCAGGATAATAATATCATATTTAGCAGCCTTAAGCACCTGTATGGCTTCAGCCACATATTTAGAAAGGGCAAGGTTGCTCTGGCGGGTAGCCAGAGAGCGCATGTACACGCGTGGGTTGTTTATGGCATTCATACGAATACGGTCGCCCAGCAAAGCCCCGCCCGTCTTGCGTTTACTCGGATCGACCGAGATAAGGCCAATGGTTTTTTCGGGGAAATCTATAAGAAAACGGCGCACCAGCTCATCTACTAAAGATGACTTGCCCGCACCACCCGTGCCGGTAATACCCAATACCGGTATAGTGCTGGTTTCGTTTTGTTTATGAATGGCTTCCAGTGCCGGCCTGGTCACATCCGGAAAGTTTTCTGCTGAAGATATTACCCTTGCAATAGCAGTTGGGTTCTTCTCTGCCAGATGGCTTACTTCGCCGTTAAGTGTTTCACCTATAGGATAATCAGCCTGTTTTACCAGGTCGTTTATCATGCCCTGAAGGCCCAGTGCGCGGCCATCATCGGGTGAATAGATGCGGGTAATGCCATATTCATGAAGCTCCTTAATCTCGTCCGGAAGTATAACGCCGCCGCCGCCACCAAATATCTTGATATGCCCGGCGCCTTTTTCTTTAAGCAGGTCGTGCATGTACTTAAAGTACTCGTTGTGGCCGCCCTGGTAAGAGGTCATGGCAATTGCATTAGCATCTTCCTGAATAGCAGTGTTAACCACTTCTTCCACACTGCGGTCGTGACCCAGGTGAATTACCTCAACCCCGGTTGTCTGGATGATGCGGCGCATAATATTTATGGCGGCATCATGCCCGTCAAAAAGTGATGCTGCGGTTACAATTCTTACTTTATTATTAGGAATATAAGGCTGTACTGGCTCCATGTTGAATAATATTCAATTTTAAGTCCGCAATTTACGGATTTATTAAAAAATTCAAAAATATTGTGGGTTTAATATTTATACAATGATATGATTAAGGTCGCCCTGTGATAAGTAGAGGATACGGGTTGCAAAGTGCTGGGCCCTAATTTTTGTAGGGTACCATTCCCGGCCGTTAGCAACAATTATAAACAGGCCCCTGTCATTGCCGCAAACGGTAAACGCTTCGGTAGCAGGCTGTTTATTATAAACAGGGATGCCAAATTGCTGGTACAGTGTCTGGCTAAGGAGCGGCACGTTAGATGTTACAAGGCCTATTTCGCTAATGGTAAGATAAGATGAGGGGCTAAAATGGGCATCATCATACTCGCGGTTATCATAACGGGTAATGATTTCAACAATATTACCGTTGTTATCTAAAAAGTAGAATGATTTGGCATTCCAGTTTACAAAATCGGCTATATCACTAATTTCATTAATATCCAGGAGCCTGGTTTTCGACCTAAAGTATGTATGCGCCTCTTCAAACCGGTTATTGGGTACGTCGATGGCAAAATGATATACCGGCTTTACGTTTTCTGATTTTTTAAAGATAAGCTCTGTACCGCCTATCTTAAAGAACATCAAAGCATTATCTTCCTTAAAATAAGGCGAAATACCAAAGACCTTATGGTAAAAAACTTCGGTAGCGGCAAGGTTATCACTTAGCAGTTCGAGTTCAATAATATTCATAACACGGTGTTGATGCGCTAAGGTAATGATTTACAAAGCGTTTACGTTATGCTTTTAATAAAGTTTATTATTAGGCACAGCCGCAGTGGGCTTAATACCTACCTTTGCCGCAAATTTTTATTACCACCATGCGCGCCAAATATTACCTTGCTGCTGTTACTGCCTTTACCATCTGGGGATTGTTTAGTTTTGTGCTGCGGCCCCTGCATGCTTACCCCTCGCCGGATATACTGTTTTACCGCATTTTTTTGTGCGTGATTCTTATGGTAATAACCAACCTTACCGTAAGGCGTGCAAAGCTTATGCAGGCACGCGATTTTTTTAGGCAGCTGCCTTCGGCGCGCCGCAAAAACCTGGCCCTGCTAACTGTGCTTAGTTCTATATTGCTGGCTGCTAACTGGTTCTTTTTTATTTACGTAATGAATCATATAAGCGTTAAGGCAGCTGCGTTTAGCTACCTTATATGCCCGCTGATAACCACGGTTTTTGCTTTTATCATCCTGAAAGAAAAACTTAGCGTGCTGCAATGGTTTTCAATACTTGTAAGCGCAGCAGCCTGCGTATTGCTCTCTTTTAACCATGTAGCCGATTTAGGCTACAGCCTCCTGGTAGCATGCAGTTATGCCCTTTATCTTGTACTTCAAAAAAAGTTTGACGGCATAGATAAATTTGTGCTGTTATCTGCCCAGCTGGTTATAACAGCTGTGTTTTTACTGCCATTTTATGGGGTTTACAGCGGCGCAATGCCGCTTGAGCCCATATTTTGGATATATATAGTAGTAATTGCCATAGGGTTTACCATTGTACCCATGCTGCTTAACCTGTTTGCACTTAAGGGCATTGCCTCTTCTACGCTGGGTATCCTTATGTATATCAATCCCATCATTGGGTTTATGCTGGCGGCATTTTTTTATAAAGAAGAAATTACCCCTGCCCAAATTGTATCATACTCGCTTATAGCAGTATCTATAGCTCTGTTTAACATTGGGAGCTATTTAAAGCTAAGGCGTGTAAACAAAAATGCCACGCTGTAGCGTGGCATTTTTCCCCCTCTTCATTATTATCTAAAACAGATAATTACTATTCTAAAGTTACGCAATGCCAAACAAAAAAAAGTTAATGTTACACTAATTTTCAGACTGCCGTGCCAGCAGAGAAATCAGGAGAATGTAGCAGCAACCGCGGTAAACCAATTTAAAAAGGAATGGTTTTTGTTTATATTTGGGAAAAATCTTATATGATGAAAAAAATTGCGTTATCGGTACTGATGGTTACCGCGTTGAGTATAGGGGCAAATGCCCAGGTAAGAGAACTTTTAAACAAGGGTAAAGAAAAAATTACCGGGGGCACCGGCATACCTTTGAGCAGTGCCGATATAGGCGCTGCACTTAAAGAAGCACTGAATAAGGGGGTTACAGACCAGGTAACAAAGCTTACAGCGGTAGACGGTTTTTATAAAAACGAGGCTGTAAAAATTTTACTGCCGCCGGAACTGCAAAAAGTGGATAAAAAACTGCGCCAGCTGGGCATGGCCAGCCTTGCCGATGAAGGCCTGCTGATGCTTAACCGCGCTGCCGAAGATGCTGTAAAAGAAGCTACACCCATTTTTGTAAACGCTATTACCGGCATGACTTTTACCGATGCTAAAAACATTTTAATGGGTGCTGATAATTCGGCCACGGTATACCTGCAAAAAACCACTACTACCCCACTTTATGGCAAATTTAACCCCGTGGTTAAAACTTCTTTAAGCAAAGTGGGTGCAGATGCCGTATGGGAAAGGATAATTACTAAGTACAATGGCATACCTTTAGTTACAAAAGTAAATCCTGACCTGACGGACTATGTAACTAATAAAGCACTGGAAGGTGTTTTTAAAATGATAACGGTAGAGGAAAAAAATATTAGGACAAATTTATCATCACGGACTTCAGATTTACTTAAAAAAGTATTTGCTTTACAGGACTAAACCTGTAATACAAACCACATGAAAAAATTGATTGCACCCGTACTTGCCATTTGCTTTATGCTTTCAGGCTGCGCCGAACTACAGCAGATAGCCTCGCAGCTTCCGCAGGCAGGAACGTTGTCTGCGGCCGAAATAGCCTCGGGGCTTAAAGAAGCGCTTGATAAAGGTATAGACCAGCAGGTAACCAAGCTAACCGCCACAGACGGCTTTTACAAAAACCAGCTGGTAAAGATACTGCTGCCGGCTGAACTGCAAAAGGTAGATAAAACCCTGCGCGACATAGGCCTCTCCAGCCTGGCGGATGAAGGCCTTAAAATGATGAACCGCGCTGCCGAGGATGCCGTTAAAGAGGCTACGCCCATATTTGTATCTGCCGTAAAGAACATGACCTTTAACGATGCTAAAAACATTTTGCTGGGCAGCGATAATGCCGCCACAAGCTATTTGCAAAGCACTACCACCACGCAGCTGTACAGCAAGTTTAACCCTGTAATTAAATCATCTTTCAGCAAGGTGGGTGCCGATAAGGTTTGGAGCAACATAATAACACAATACAACAAAGTACCGCTGGTGCAAAAGGTAAACCCGGACCTGACGGATTATGTTACCAACAAGGCGCTGGAAGGTGTTTTTAAAATGATTGCGGTAGAAGAAAAAGAGATACGCAACAATATAAATGAACGCACCTCCGCATTGTTAAAAAAGGTGTTTGCATTACAGGATAATAAAGGCTAAAAATTTAGTTTACAAGCTAATACATATAACATAACCTTAACATTGGTGTCATTTATTTTTAAGTACTTTGCATTTAATAAATGGTTTTCTCACATTTGGTTAGGGTTAGTTAGAAGAACGCCGGTGAAGCATATTCACCGGCGTTTTTATTTTAAGCTTTTATATTGTAATGAACTTTATAATGAATTCAGGAACTTTAAAAGGTCTTCGCGGTCCTGCGGGTTCAACGCTTTAAAGGCCTCTTTAGCCTGCTGCGCTTCGCCGCCATGCCATAAAATAGCCTCAGTAAGGTTGCGCGCCCTGCCATCATGAAGGTAGCGCGTGTGGCCATTTACTGTTTCTATAAGGCCGATGCCCCACAAGGGCGGTGTGCGCCACTCGTTACCCGCTGCAAGGTAGTCGGCAGCGCCGTCGGCAAGGCCCTGGCCCATATCGTGCAGTAGCATATCGGTATACGGGCGAATAACCTGGTTGCGAAGGCCCGCAATACTATAGGTATTGCCGGTTTCCATTTTAGGTTTGTGGCATGCAATGCAGTTAAGGTCTCCAAACACTTTTTTACCGTTAAGCACCTTTGGGTCGTTGTAATTTCGCCTCATGGGCACAGCAAGCGACTGAGAGTATACCACCACCCTGTTAAAAGCCACATCAGGAATTTCGGGAGACCCGCCGTTAGGTATACCGCTAATATCAACACCCGTAGGAGCATATTCAGTAGGCAACAGCGCAGAGGTAATGCCCATATCGTTTAAAAAGGCGGCAGCTATTTGCTGTTTAATGCTGGGCTGGTTGGCCTTCCATCCAAAAAGCCCCATTTTAACCGAGTTGCTCTCAATATCATACACATAATTAGCCCTGCCGGAAATACCGTCGCCGTTGGCGTCGTTTTCATCGGCAAAGCCAAGCCAGGTGCTTTGCGGCACGGCCTCCAGCAGGCCCAGGCCTACCATTTGGCTGGCTACCCTTGGCGACACCATTACATTGGCAGCTAAAGGGCCATAACCAAGGTTATTTATATGATAAACGGGTTTTTGCAGCTCAACGGTTGTACCGTCTGCCAGTATTTCTGTAAAGTTTTGATAGGTAATACCCACCTGTCCTTTAATGGTAGATCCTAAAATAGCATTATCCTGCAACTGGTGGCCGTATATGCCATCGGCCAGTGCGCCTCCAAAGGCATCAGACCCCGGTGTGCTAAAACGCAGCAGCAGGCCTTTGCCCAGCTCACCATCAAAAGCGGGCGGACGGCCACGGCCATCTTTAAAGTGGCAGGCAGAGCATGATACCGCATTGTAAAAGGGCCCAAGCCCATCCCGTGCTGTAGTAGAAGACGGTGCCGAAACCCAGCTTTGGCGAAAAAAAGAATTGCCCACACCAAAATCTGTCGATTCGCTTGCGGTAAGTGTAGCCGACGCAAAGCCAAAAGCCTCTTCGGTAGCGTTTAAAACCGTAGTGGTACCGCCGGAATACTGCTCGCCTTCTTCGGCGGTAAGGGGCACGTAGCCAGATTCATTTTCATTGCTGCAGCTGGCGCATAAAGCGCTTATAAGCAGCAGGCACGCTACAATATTTTTATTCATAATGTATAAAAAGCAAAAGAGTGCCACAAATGTAGGGCACTCTTTTTAAATCTTTATTATTTTTTTGAAAATTAACCATTTACAGTTACGCCAATAGCGGTGGCTCCGGCAAGCAACTCCTGTGCAAGCGCTTTAAGCGCGTCAACGGCAACTTTTACTTTTGCGCCCTCTGTAGAAGTTGGGCCACCTTTAATTGCAAGGTCAAACGGTGTAAGTATTGCTTCAATGGCATTGTTTGCCGTTAACGTGGCATCATATGTTTCACTATACACAGATGTATCTATCTGATAAACCAGCACATCAAGGCCCGGACCCGCAATGGTGCCATATCGGCCTTTATAGATGTTGATAACGCCCGCAAAGTTAAGAGCAATATCACGGTGGGTATTGTCGCTAAAGCACGAGTGCTCATCTTCCTGGTCCATGTTTTGCAGGGCAACATCCATACGCTCTGTAGCAAGCTCTTCACCCGCCAGGGTAACTATACCCAAATAAATATTTTGAAGCGCAGTATCTTCAGGAAGCGCCAGGAACGTAGCCCTGTAGCTGCCGCCTTGTTTCCAAAGGTCAACCAGGTAAGTAAGGTGGTCTGTAAGCAAATCTGCACATGCCTTAAGATATTCCCTTCTCCTGGCCTGGTTAGCAGCGGTACCGCCATCAACAAAATCAGTATGAGGCCTTTGCCCCGGAAGGTTATCAGCAGGGTCGGTTAAATCCTGGCCCCAAAGCAAAAACTCAATGGCGTGGTAGCCTACGCTTATATTTTTTTCTCCGCCATCTTCGTTAAGGCTTTCCAGCAGGTCTTTAGTAATAGCCGGATAAATTTCGGCATGGTTTATAATACCAGCGCCGGCATTACCCTCTACATAATCAATAAAATTCTCATCCAGCGGCCATGCGTTAAGCATGCCTTCGGGTCCGTTCTCATCATCTATCGGGCCATTTGCAAAACGAAAAGCCTCTGTAGTGCCATAGCTCTCACGGGCTTCCTTCCACTTGGTTTTAGCAGTGGTAAAATTAGCATCGGTAGGATTATTTGTAAAGTTGTTTATGGCTGTTTCAAGATCTACAGCATCATCATAAGCATCCTGGTAATTTTGCGCCACAATATTAGCATAGTTTTCAATTACCTCAGCTTTAGTAACGTTTTCGCTTGTGGTAGTATTGTCATCACTGCTGCACGATACGGCAAATATGCCCACTAAAAGCAATGAAAGGCTTAAAGAACGTTTTTTCATAATGTTTTCTTCTTATTTAGATTGAGTAAAAACAAAGCAAAAGTAACAACTTTAAGCATCTAACCAAAAACTTAACAGCTAAAAAAACTAAATTTTATTATGTTTTCTTTTACAAATACTTAATACACTAAAAATCAGCAGGCAAATTACATAGCGCGGGATACAGCTGTTTTTTGCAGAAACGAAATTTATTTAGAATTAATACATATTGCAAAGTAGTCTTGTATTACTTTTGCAGAAATTTTTACGCATGAAAAAAGTATTGCTTGCTGTAAGCTGTGTAGCACTTGTTTTAGCCATTGCCTGTTCATCTAACGATAACGATGGCGGCACAGTTGCAGGATATGACCGCACAGCCCTGCTTACCAGCTGGGCAGATAATATAATAATACCTACGTTTACTGATTACCAGGCTAAAGTAAACACGCTGCAGCAAAAGGCAGCGGCATTTAACGCTACGCCCGATACTAACGGGTTAACCCAGCTTCGCGCGGCATGGTTAGATGCTTACAAGACGTTTCAGCACACGGGTATTTTTGACCTTGGCAAGGCGTCAGACCTTTACCTTATAGAGAGCGCCAACACCTACCCTGCCGATGCAGCCGGAATTGAGGCTAACATCTCTGAGGGCGGTTATAACCTACAACAAAACAGCCAGTTCCCAAAACAGGGTTATCCCGGGCTTGACTACCTTATAAATGATGGCGGTGCCGATACTGACAACGGCATTGTTTTTAGCTACAGCACAAGCGCCGCGCGCAGGCAGTACCTTACAGATGTGGTGGCGCGCCTTAAGCAAACCGCTGATGCCATTGTAGCCGACTGGAACGGAGGCTACCGTGCAACATTTATTGCTAATAATGGCAACTCGGTTAGCAGCGCCGTGAACCAGCTGACCAACAACTTTGTAAAGAATTTTGAGAAAGATGTGCGTGCCCCAAAGGTGGGTATACCCGCGGGTATATTCAGCAACGGGCAAACCTACCCCGGCAATGTGGAGGCCTATTATAAAAACGATGTGAGCAAACTGCTGCTAACAGAAGCCGTGCAGGCATCTCAGGACTTTTTTAACGGCAAATATTACAGCAGCGCCACAACCGGCCCCGGCTTAAAAGCTTACCTTGATGCTATAAACGCCACCGGAAGCGGCCAGCCGCTAAGTACGGTTATTAACAACCAGTATGCTGCCTGCTTTACTTCTATAAACAACCTTAGCAACAGCTTTAGCGAGCAGGTTACTAACGACAACAGTAAAATGCTGGCTGCCTATAATGTGCTGCAGCAACAGGTGCAAAACATTAAAGTGAGCATGCTGCAGGCGCTTAGTATACCCATTGACTACGTAGACGGCGACGGCGACTAAGAATGCACCCCACCCTTAAAAAATATTTTGAACAGTATACCGATGCTGCAACGCTGGCCTTTTTCAGGCTGGCGTTTGGTATTTTAATGGTGGGCAGCATTATTCGCTTTGCGGCCAACGGGTGGATCGATAAATTTTACATACAGCCGCAATTTCATTTTACGTACTATGGGTTTGGCTGGGTAAAGCCGTATGGCAACCTTACTTATATTGTTTTTATAATCTGTGGTTTATCGGCGCTTATGGTAGCGGTGGGCTACAAGTACCGGCTTGCCATCATACTTTTCTTCCTTAGCTTTACCTACGTGGAGCTGCTGGATAAAACTACCTACCTTAACCACTATTATTTTGTGAGCGTGGTGAGCTTTGTAATGATATTCCTTCCGGCGCATGCCGGCTTTTCTATAGATGCCTATAAAAATCCGGCAAAAGCATTTGACAGGATTCCCCGTTACACAGTAGACATTATCAAGCTGTTGCTTGCCATTGTCTATATTTACGCCGGCCTTGCCAAGTTGAATTCTGACTGGCTGACAGATGCCATGCCCTTAAAAATATGGCTGCCGGCCAATGCCAATCTGCCCGTTATAGGCCCTCTACTTGTAAAGACCTGGGTGGCCTATGCGTTTAGCTACGTTGGCGCCGTGTATGACCTGGGCATCGTATTTTTGCTTATCAATAAGCGCACCCGCCTTTTTGGTTTTGTACTGGTGGTCGTATTTCATTTACTAACACGGATTTTATTCCCCATCGGGGTGTTTCCGTATGTAATGATTGTCTCGTCACTGATATTTTTCAGCAGCGGTTTTCACAGGAGGGTTTTAGCCTCTATAAAAGGCATTTTAAGATTGCCGATAATCAAAAGTTCGGGGCAAAACATAGCAAACAACAAGCCCCTATTCATATTCCTGATGTTGTTTATGGCGTTCCAGCTGCTGTTCCCGTTCCGCTATTTGCTGTATCCGCACGAACTGTTCTGGACAGAGGAAGGGTTCCGGTTTTCGTGGCGCGTTATGCTGATGGAAAAGGCAGGCAATACTGAGTTTGTAGTATCAGACCCTAAAACTGCAAAGACCGTATATGTAGACAATAAAAAGTTCCTGACGGCATTCCAGGAAAAGCAAATGAGCTTTCAGCCCGATTTTATTTTAGAATATGCCCATTACCTGCACGATTATTATGAAAAACAGGGTATGTTTGACCCCGTTGTAACAGTACACAGCCACGTGGCCCTTAACGGCCGGCTGGTTCAGGAATATATAGACCCTAATGTTAACCTTGCCAAAGAATATGAATCTTATAGCCATAAAACCTGGATACGCCCGTTTAACGACACTATTACAGGTTTTTAGCCTGCTGTTATTATCCACCTCCGCATTTGCCCAACAGGCATTTGTGGGTACCGTTATCAGCCAGGACGGCGCGGTAGTAAAGGGCGCAGAAGTAATTAACCGGACAACAGCTGGCACCAGCTTTACCGATGCTGAGGGCAGGTTTACCATTGGGCTCAAAGAAGGAAGCAATGAACTGCTGATTTATCTTGACGGCTATACGCTTTTGCAGGAAACCGTGGCTTCTACACAAACTACAGGAACCTTTACCCTGATAAAAACACAGGAAATAAACGAGGTAGTTATACAGAAAGAGCGCCAAAAGCGTTTTGCGCTGGGCCACCTTAAGGATATTGACGAAACCACCATAAACGCGGGTAAAAAAACCGAGGTGGTAAATGTTGAAATGCTTACCGCAAACAAAGGTGCAAACAACAGCCGCCAGATCTATGCGCAGGTGGTGGGCCTTACCATTAATGAAAACAGTGATGGTGGCCTGCAGCTCAGCATAGGCGGGCGCGGGCTTGACCCTAACCGTACCAGCAACTTTAACACGAGGCAAAACGGTTATGATATAAGCGCTGATGTGCTGGGCTACCCAGAAAGTTATTACACCCCTCCTGCCGAGGGCCTGGGCGAGATACAGGTGATTCGCGGGGCGGCATCATTGCAATATGGCACACAGTTTGGCGGGCTCATCAACTTTAAGATGAAAGCGCCATCGGCTAAGCCTGTTGCATTAGAAACCCGCACTACTTATGGCTCTTATAACCTGCTGACAAACTTTACCAGCCTGAGCGGCACCGATGGTAAATTTAGCTACTACACCTTTTTCAACTATAAAGAGGGCGATGGTTTCCGGCCAAATTCAGCGTTTACAAGCTGTAACTTTTTTGTAAACCTCAACTACACCTTTAATACTAAAACATCGCTGCATTTTGACTATACACTGTTTGACTACCTGGCGCAGCAGCCGGGCGGCCTTACCGATGCGGTGTTTAATCAGGATATGTACCAGAGCAACCGCACCCGCAACTGGTTTGATGTAAACTGGAACCTTTTTGCGCTGCGCCTTAAGCATAAGTTTACAGAGAAGGCCGATTTTTCGCTCCAATTGTTTGGCCTTGATGCCAGCCGTGGCGCCGTGGGCTACCGCTCTAACCGGGTAAGCAACCCGGATATTGCAGGGACCGAGCGCGACCTGGTAGCAGGCAAATTTGTAAACTGGGGTGCCGAGGCGCGCTACCTCCAGAAATATACCCTTGGCAGTAACGAAAGCGCCCTGCTTGTAGGTGCCAAGTATTACCAGGCACGCAACACCGGGCTACAGGCGCCGGGAAGCTCAGGTAGTGGCCCCGATTTTAATCCGGCTACAGCCGAATTCCCCAACTACCTCAGCCAGTCAGACTATACCTATCCTAACCAGAATATTTCGGTTTTTGGCGAGAACATCTTCAGGCTATCTCCCAAATTTACCCTAACACCGGGCTTTAGGTATGAAACCATTAATACACAGGCACGGGGCTACTGGCGCAGGATAAATACCGACCTGGCCGGAAATGTGATACTTGACGAGCGCAACGATGAAAACATCACTAAAAAGCGAAACTTTGTATTGCTGGGCATTGGCGCAAGCTACAAACCCACTGCCACAACTGAATTTTATGGCAACATATCGCAAAACTACCGGTCGGTTACATTTAATGATATACGCACCGCAGCGCCCAGTTTGGTCATAGACCCCAACATTACCGATGAAAAAGGTTTTACCAGCGACATAGGCTTCAGAGGCAGGATTGATGAGCGTTTTTCGTTTGATACCAGCGTGTATGCGCTACTGTATGACGATAAAATAGGCGAATACCAGACCAACAACCCTAACGGCGGGGCTGCCGTGGTGCGTTACCGGAGTAATATAGGCACGGCTGTAACCTACGGCTGGGAGATGCTGGCCGACTGGAATATTGCTGCAACCTTTTTTAAAGGCAGCGATTCTTTTAGCTGGAATGTATTTGTAAACAATGCGCTAACGGCATCAGAATATACTAAAACCGATGCGCCAAATATAAAAGGCAACGAAGTGGAATTTGTGCCGCGGGTAAACCTGAAAACGGGAACAGGTATTGGCTACAAAAACTTTTTGGCCAGCGTGCAGCTTACGTATGTATCCTCGCAGTACACTGATTCAAACAACAGCGTTACAGATGTTAACGACAATACCTATGGCATCTTTGGGCAGATACCCTCATACTATGTAGCTGATTTTTCGGCATCTTACAAATGGAAAAATTTTAAGCTTGAAGCCGGAGTAAACAATTTTACCGATAACCATTACTTTACACGCAGGGCAACGGGCTACCCCGGGCCCGGAATTATACCCAGTGACCCGCTAACCTTTTACAGCACATTGCAGATAAATTTGTAACAGGGTTAAGGCACAAGCAATAGTACCGCTAAATATTTGTACTTTTGGTTTTCAACGTTATTTATGTTTGCCTCTTTATACAAAAAAACAGATATTGCCCCGCTTGCTGCCTTCCGCATTATTTTTGGCCTTTTAATGGCAGGGCTATCCTGCAAGCTGGTGCTTGACGGCACCATATACCGATACTACATAGCCCCTAAGCACACCCTTACTTTTATAGGTTTTGACTGGTTGCAGCCACTGCCCGGCCGGCTGATGTATGGATACAACCTTGTGATGACCATAGCGGCTTTTGGCATTGCCGTAGGCTATAAATACCGGCTTAGCCTGGCCTCATTTTTTGTTTTGTTTACTGCAGAGTACCTTATGCAGAAAACATGGTATAACAACCATTATTACCTTATCATGCTGCTATGCATACTATTGTTTATGGTGCCTGCTAACGGTTATGCCGCGCTCGACAGCCGCCAAAAGCCGGGTATAAAAACCGTTAACGTGCCTTACTGGTGCCATTTAATATTTATACTCCAGTTAACTATAATGTACTTTTTTGCTGCGATAGCAAAGTGTTACCCAGACTGGCTTAACGGTACTTACCCGTATGTACTGTTTAATAATTACAACTTTACCCTGCCCCATGTACTTAAAACCCCTGCATTTTACAGCTTTATAGCCCTGGGCGGCTTTTTGTTTGACTTGCTTATTGTACCACTGCTTCTCTACAAAAAAACAAGATTTTTGGCTACCCTTGCGTCATTGGCGTTCCACCTGTTCAACTCTTTTACGCTGGGTTCAGAAATTGGTTTTTTTCCATACCTGTCGCTGGGTATGCTGGTATTTTTTTACCCGCCGGAAACCATCCGTAAGCTATTTTTTCCTACTAAAGCTGTTCTATCTGATGCGCATAGCGCGGCCGGAAGCCACAACAATAAAGGTGTGGTTAGATACCTGCTTGTTCCGTTTTTTATAATTCAGCTGGCACTCCCCCTTCGGCATTTGCTTATATCTGGCAATGTTTTATGGACAGAAGAAGGCCACAGGCTGAGCTGGCGGATGATGCAGAAGGCGAAAAGCGGTACTACCCAATTTAGGGTGGTAGACCGGCACACTAACAAAGAGCTGCCCTATAACCTTAAAAATATACTGCTAAGCAACCAGATAAGAAACCTGGGCGGAAAGCCCGACATGATATGGCAGGCCGCACAGCTTATACGTAAAGATTGTGCCGCACATGGCAAAGAGGTGGCCGTTTATGTAACGGCAAAAGCCAGCCTGAACGGCCATGCTGAACGCCTTTTTATTAACCCGGCGACTGATTTGGCACATACAACTTACAATTATTTTGGGCACGACAGCTGGGTGCTTTTATATGATTAAAGGCCTGTAAAGCATATAAAAACTATTTAGTGGCTTAATTGTGTTAAAGATTTTGTCGTGTGCAATACTTTTTTACTTTTGCCAAAAAGAAAAAGCTTTGAAAACGTCTTTATTTGTGCTGTTTATAATTATGAACAGTGCAGCCTATTGCCAGGAGTGGCTTACCGATTTTGAGGTGGCTAAAAAACAGGCTGCCGCTACCGGAAAAAATATACTGCTTGTTTTTAGCGGGCCGGAATGGTGCGGCAATTGCACAAAGCTGGATACGCTGGTGTGGGACGCCCCCGAATTTAAAGCCGAGGCCGAAAAGAGCTGGGTGCTGCTACGGGCTGATTTCGCCCAAAAGAAAGGCATGCCCGAACCTGTAGACGTTAACGACGTAAAAATGATACTGACCGAAAAGTACAATCGGGACGGTTTTTTCCCTTTTATTGTGTTATTAGATAAAACAGGAAGGAAACTGGGCAAAACAGGCTATGAGAATTTTGAAACCGTAGCCGAATATATAAAGCTTTTTAAGGCGCTGGGAAGATAACAGGTTTATTGGCTTTAATTATAAAACGATTTGTTGTTTTTGAAAAGTAAAGCCATAGGGTTGCCGCTAAAAGCACCAGCATGGTTAATGCGTAATATACCCGATACCCCCTAACCCACCCCGTTTTATTGATCCAGCCAATTGTATATACAAAAATATTGTTTGCATACTCCCACCCTAACAGGCGGAAATATTCTAAAATCCCGGCAACAATAAAAACCAGCAGGGCGTTTACCCACCAGATTTTTTTACGCAATGCCAGTATAAGCGATAGAATAAATGCAATAAGCAGGCCTATTTGGGGTAAAAGGCCATCTAACAATAAGATGTAACTAATTTCCTGAGCAGATGTAATGCCATCAAATCCTGCTGCACTATAATTCCATATAAAATCGGCATACAGGGTGTAGTGCAGATAATGAAAGGCATAGATAAGGCAATATGCCGCTAAAAAGTGTATAAAGCAAAACCTGAGGCTGATTCGCGATAGCATAGTAGTGAGTTTATGTTTGCTAATTTGCACCAATATACAAATTAAACCGGTTCCTGCACGCGGGCCTGCAGCTGCTTAAAGTAGGCAAAGGCCTTAACCATGCGGCTGCCGTACCAGCTAAACATTTCGCCGTCTACAAAAACGGTTTTGGCATGGTGGGTATGCCTGCCTAACTCAAAGGCATCTTCATCTTTAAACGGGTAAGGTTCGCTGGATAACAGCACTACCTCCGGGTCGCCCTGAATGCGCATCTTTTGCACAATAACTTCGGGGTAGCGGCCTTCCCTGCCCTCATAAATATTGCTGAAGCGGTTAAGCTTCATCATCTCATTTATAAATGTGCCGTTACCGGCTGCCATATACGGCTCCTTCCATATAAAATAAGCCGCGCGCTGCCAGGGCACATCGGCCATAAATCGGTTAAAATCGTGCAGGGCATGGTTTATTTTATCAATCCACTGCCGTGCCGCGGTGCGTACTGAAAATATTTTTCCAAACTCCGCTATCATCTCCAGCGTATCCTGCACGGTAATGATGTTGCTTACCCACACGGGCGCTATTTCCTGCATGCGAGCCACAATCTCGGGTGTGTTCTCCTCTTTATTGGCAATGATAATATCGGGCTTTAAAAGGCGTATTTTTTCGGCGTGTACTTTCTTGGTACCTCCTATTATGGTTTTTGTCGATTTAAGGTGATACGGGTGTACGCAAAACTTGGTAATGCCCACAATGCTGGCTTCCAGGCCCAGATCGAACAGCAGTTCCGTTTGGCTTGGCACTAACGAAACAATGCGCAACGGCGTTGCGTGTAGCGTAATCACGTTGCCTATCTGGTCAGTATATGTTTTGGGTGTTAAATCGGCCACTTAAATTACAATCCTTGATATTTGAGAATCCAATAGCATGGCTGCCATTTCCTGCTGCACTTTTTGGGCTTCTTCGCGGGCTTTTATGGCAAAATCTTCACCGGTTGACGCATAAATAATGGCTCTCGATGAGTTAACCAAAAGGCCAACCTTGCTGTTGATGCCGTATTTGCATACCTCTTCCATGCTGCCGCCCTGTGCGCCCACGCCGGGTACCAGGATAAAGCTATCAGGGATTATCTTGCGGATCTCTTTAAAGAACTCGGCTTTGGTAGCGCCCACCACATACATCAGGTTATGGCTGTTTTTCCAGGTTTTGCTGGTTTCGAGCACTGTTTTGTACAACTCGGTGTCGCCTGCTTTTTTAGTCTGGAAGTCAAACGCGCCCTCATTGCTGGTCAGCGCCAGCAGTATGGCAAATTTGTTATGCACGGCTAAAAATGGCTCAACACTGTCCTTACCCATATAAGGCGCCACGGTTATAGAATCGAAGTTCATATCTTCTAAAAACGCCTTGGCATACATGGCAGAAGTGTTTCCTATATCGCCGCGCTTGGCATCGGCAATGGTAAATATTTCGGGGTGCTTCTGGTTAAGGTAGGCAATGGTTTTTTCCAGCGCATGCCACCCTTTAAGGCCGTATGCTTCAAAAAAAGCGGTGTTGGGCTTGTAGGCCACGGCAAGATCGTGTGTGGCATCTATAATAGCCTTACAAAACTCAAAAATGGGGTCTTCGGTTTGCAGCAGGTGCGGCGGTATCTTGTTCAAATCTACATCAAGCCCTACCGAAAGGAAGGATTGCTTTTTAACTATCTGTTCATGAAGTTCGTCCGTTGTCATTGCCTGTCTGGTTTGTGTTGTTGCACAAAAATACGTTTTTTTTACTGAACAGAAAAAAGGAATGCAGATGCCGAAGATCGGGCGGATTTACGCGGATTTTTTCAGGTGCCTTCATCGGAGGAAGGACGCGAGCTCATGGTTGCAAAGCTTCTTCATGAGATGGCCGCGCTGCGTTCGCCATTACGTACGTGAGGAAAGGGGTTGAATTATTGCATTCACACTTCACAAAAAAACAAATAAATAAGTGTGAATCATACAATTATTTTAGCCAAATTTGTTTCAACCAATAATTTAAACCTCGTGTTATGCTGAACCTTATTAATAAACAATGGCTTTGCATTGTTTCGCTCTTACTCTCAGTAGTAATTATTGCACAGGAAAAAGCTACCATAACAGTAGACCTCAGCAAAAAAACGGGTAAGATGGTTCCTGTTTGGGCGTGGTTTGGCTATGATGAGCCCAACTATACCTACATGAAAGACGGAAAGAAGCTTCTTAGCGAAATTGCCGCCCTGAGCCCCTTTCCGGTATACGTGCGCACGCATAGCCTTTTAGTTACCGGAGATGGCACAGCGGCCCTTAAATGGGGCTCTACCAATGCCTATACCGAAGACGCGCAGGGCAACCCCATATACAACTGGACCATTACCGACAGTATTTTTGACACCTTTATAAAACGCGGCATGAAGCCCCTGGCGCAGATAGGCTTTATGCCACAGGCGCTCTCTACGCACCCTGACCCTTACCGCCACTACTGGAAGCCCGGCGACCCCTATACCGACATTATTACCGGGTGGGCCTACCCGCCAAAGGATTATAATAAATGGCGCAACCTGGTGTATGAATGGGTAAAGCACTGTGTGGCCCGCTATGGCCAGAAAGAAGTGGAAAGCTGGTACTGGGAGGTGTGGAACGAGCCTAACGGCCATTACTGGAAAGGTACCCGCGAGGAGTTTTTAAAGATGTATGATTATGCCGCCGATGGCCTTAAGAAAGCGCTGCCCACCGCAAAAATAGGCGGCAATAACATTGCCGGCACCCGTACCGAAGGTGCTCAGCAGTGGCTTAACGAATTTATAAGACACTGCTTGTGGGGCATTAACTATGCTACCGGCGAAAAAGGTGCCCCGCTGGATGTGCTGCTGTTTCATGCTAAAGGTTGGCCAAAAGTAGTTAATGGTGTGGTGCAGATGGATATGAGCGTGCAATTGCAGGATATTAAAACGGGATTTGATATTGCGATGGCTTATCCTGAAACAAAAAACCTGCCGCTTATTATTGGTGAGAGCGACCCCGAGGGGTGCGCGGCCTGCGGTATGGCTACCAACCCGGAAAATGCTTACAGAAACGGTACGCTGTATTCCAGCTATACGGCAGCATCATTCGCACGAAAGTATTTGCTGGCGCAGCAAACAAAGGCTAACTTTTTAGGGGCGGTATCGTGGTCGTTTGAGTTTGAAGGCCAGCCGTGGTTTTACGGCTTCCGCGACCTGGCTACCAATGGTGTAGACAAGCCGGTGCTAAACGTTTTCAGGATGTTTGGCATGATGAAGGGCGACCTGGTTACAGTAGAAGCCAGCAACATGTACCCGCTGGAAACGGTGCTGAAAAGCAGCGTGCGTGGCGAAAAGGCAGATATTGGCGGGCTGGCGAGCGCTGATGAGACCTCGGCAGCTGTAATGGCCTGGAATTATCATGATACGGACGCTCCTGCGCCTGATACTGCTGTAACCGTTACGCTGACTAACATTCCCGCAAAAAAGGCTACGCTAAACATTTACCTTATTGATAAGGACAACAGCAACTCTTATGAGGTTTGGAAGAAGATGGGTTCGACGCAAAGCCCTACGGCTGCGCAGATTTCAACCCTGGAAGCGGCGGGGCATCTGAAACAGGTGAGTTCCGAAAAGGTTAGTGTAAAGGATGGAGTTCTTGTAGTGCCCTTAACACTGCAAAGGCAGGCAGTGGCGCTTGTAATGGTAGAGTGGAAATAGATACTAAATGGAACGCGGGTGCCGCGGATTTGGACGGATTTTTTCTGATGCGTCATGGCAAAGCACGAACCCATCTCATCGTTGCAGAGCACTATATTGTTAGCTTCTTTATGAGATTGCCGCGCTGCGCTCGCAATGACGCGCATGAAGAAAGGATCGAATTCATTTCGCCTCTACAAAAAACACCCCGCCCTGCGCCCCGATAGCTATCGGGGCCTCTAAAGCAGGGGAATGCCACGGATGCTGTATTAGCGGAGGCATAGTTGTTCAGGTAACGTCATGGCAAGGCACGAAGCCATCTCATCGTTGCAGAGTACTGTATTGTTAGCTTCTTTATGAGATTGCTTCACTACGTTCGCAATGACGCACGTGAAGAAAGGATTGAATTCATTGCGTCTCTAAAAAAACACCCCGCCCTGCGGGCACCCCTCTGAAAGAGGGGAATGCCACGGTTGCTGCTCAGACCCAACAAAAAAAGCTGCCCTAAGGCAGCTTATATTATAAGCGAAGGTATTAATATACTTCGCTTTCTTTTAGTTTCTCGGTATTACGTACTACCTGCAGCTCATCAATAAGCTTTTGTACCGAACCGTTCATTACGCCGTCAAGGTCATAAATAGTAAGGCCTATACGGTGGTCTGTCACCCTACCCTGCGGGTAGTTGTAGGTACGTATCTTGGCAGAGCGGTCGCCGCTGCTTACCTGGCTGTTACGTTTTACGGCATCTTCTTCCTGCTTTTTGGCAAGCTCCATTTCATACAGGCGCGAGCGCAGTACCTGTGTGGCCTTATCTTTATTCTTGTGCTGCGATTTTTCATCCTGGCACTGTGCCACCAATCCGGTTGGGATATGCGTCATACGCACGGCAGATTTAGTGGTATTAACCGACTGCCCGCCCGGCCCAGATGAACAGAAGAAATCGATACGCACATCGTTCATATCCAGGTGTACATCAAACTCTTCAGCTTCGGGCAGCACCATTACGGTAGCTGCGGATGTGTGTATACGCCCCTGGGTTTCGGTTTGCGGCACACGCTGCACGCGGTGCACGCCGGCCTCAAATTTAAGAGTGCCATAAACATCATCTCCGGTAACTTCAAAGATAACCTCTTTAAACCCACCCGATGTGCCCTGGCTAACATCTACAACACTGGTTCTCCATCCTTTATTTTCGCAATACTTGGTATACATCCTGAAAAGGTCGCCCGCAAAAATACTGGCTTCATCGCCGCCGGTACCGGCACGTATTTCTACCATTACGTTTTTACCGTCTTCCGGGTCTTTAGGTATCAGCATGAATTTTATTTCTTCTTCAAGCTGCGGCAAAAGCTCTTTAGCCTCATCCAGCTGCATCTTAGCCATTTCTACCATCTCGGCATCACTGCCGTCGGCAATAATTTCCTGGGCTTCTTCTTTATTGGCCAATGCGGTAAGATACTCATTACCTTTATCTACAAGGGCTTTAAGCTCTTTATATTCTTTGTTAAGCTGCACGTAGCGCTTTTGGTCGGCAATAATATCCGGCTGTATTACAAGGTCTGATACCTCGTCAAAGCGCTGTTTTATAAACTGTAACCTGTCTAACATAGTCTCTTTCTCTGTTATTTTAGATGTGCAAAATTACGCATTTTTTTTGATTGTCGCTATGCTAATAGCCAGCAAAAAGTGTTCCACTCTAATTACAGGCGCTGCAGTATCCGTTAATCCAGCTGCTAACGTTTTGGCGTGTGTATCCGGCAGGGAGACGGACCTCTACATGCTGCTGCAGGCACTCCACCTTTTGGCAGCTAACGCACCTAAAGTGAAAATGGTCATGGTTATGGGCATCATCAGTACAATTGTGGCACAGGGCAAAGTAATGCTTGCCATCATCGGCCAGTATCTTGTGGGTAATGCCATCTTCGCAAAAACGGTTCAGCACCCTGTAAATGGTAACGCGGTCTATAATGCCCTTTACCTCCGCTTCAATTTTTTCCTGGCTCATTGCCGATCCCGCATGTTTGAGCAAATCTAAAATTATGGTTTTGTTTGGGGTGTTCCTCCTGTTCATTTGTACTAATGCAATTATGTTGCAATATTACAAATATAAATTATATTGAAAAGTGTTTTTTATAGTTTTCTATTAACGCAACTTAATTGCGATAAGAAAAATGCTTTTTTACAGGGCTAAACCAATTGATGCTTGTTTGATGAAAAAAAGAACTCAATTCCAAACTCCGAAAGTGAAAAATTACCCCTTTTCGAGGTAAGAAATTCGTACAAAACGAGTAAGGCTGACATCGCGATAATTTCAATTTTGTACCTTGCAAAAAAAAACCAACTATGAAAATACAATTACTCATCCCCTCCTTTATTTTGTTAGCATTGGCAGCCTGTGAAAAGAAGGCCGCGCCGGCAAAAACTGATGATTATATCCCGGACTACACCCTGCAACTCGCTCAGGCAGCGTGGCTTTTAGGTAACTGGGGCAGTACTACTGCTGAAGGCAGGTTAGTGGAAAACTGGCGCAAGGTTGATGAAATGCAATTTAACGGCGAGAGCTATTTTATTGTGGACAAGGATACGGTATTTGCAGAAACGGTTGTGCTTGAGCAAGTTGTAGGCAAAGTGAGCTTTACTGTAACGGTACCGGGCCAGAATGATGAAATGCCGGTGCGGTTTGACCTGACCTCCATAACCGATGACCAGATGGTTTTTGAGAACCCTAAGCATGATTACCCGAGTAAGATAATTTACCAACATGTTGGTAATGACTCACTTATAGCCGAAATATCAGGCGTTCAAAAAGGAAAGCCAGCAAAGGAACTATTTAAAATGAAGCGGAAACCATAACAGCTTAGTAATTATGCAGCTTACCGAAAACACTGCCTTTAATAAAGAAGATTATAGCTTATACCCCTTACAATTAGCCGAATACGATAATTGTAGCTTTACTAACTGCAATTTTGAGAACAGTAACCTGACGGGCATAGTATTTACACAATGCCGTTTTGATAACTGTAACCTGGTGAATACCAACGTTAAAGGCGCCGCTTTTAAGGAAGTAGTCTTTGCTGACTGCAAGCTACTCGGCCTGAACTTTAGCATAGCCGACCCTTTTTTAATGACAATGGGGTTTGAGAGGTGCATTATGCAGTTTGTATCGTTTTACAGGCTTAAAGTTAAACATACTAAGTTCATTAACTGCAACTTACGTGAGGCAGATTTTGTAGAAGCCGACCTTACCGGCGCGCTTTTTAAAGACTGTGACCTTGCCGAGGCTGTTTTTGAGAATACCATACTGGAAAAAGCCGATTTTAGGTCGGCAACCGGATATGCCCTTGACCCTGAACGCAACCGGATCAAAAAAGCAAGGTTTGGTAAAGACGGTATTGGGGGATTATTACTAAAATACAATATTGATATAGATTAGCAATTACTATTGCATAATTGCTGTAAATCAGTATTCTAATTCAAAAAAAACATTATACACATACCGTGTAACGCTAAAAAAAAGAGGCTACCTATTTAGGCAGCCTCTCTCTTTTGTTATCAAATTGACCAATTAGCGTAGCATGGCAAAGTGTCCCTTTAGTTCCCTGCCATCTTCCCTTGTAACTACAAACCAGTAATCTGTAGAAGGTAGTTGGATGCCGTTAAGAGTACCGTCCCAACCTTTACCGGTTGAGCCGAAGGCAGTTATAAGTTTTCCGTACCTATCCATAATGCGCACATTAAAGTGTGGCTCAAGAACGGCATATTTAATATACCATGTATCGTGAGAACCATCGCCATTAGGGGTAAAGAATCTTGGATAATTTAATAACACAACTTCTTTAATATCCTGGCCACAGCCGTTAAGGTCTTTTACAAATATGGTAAACTTACCTGTGCCAAGGCCTGTAAAGGTATTTTCAGTTTGATATTTAATACCGTCAAGTGAATATAGGTACTCGCCTTCATCCTTTGTATGAACGGTTATAGTATTATTCTCTTCAGACCAGTCTTCGGTGTCAATCTTCTCAATTTTAGGAGTGTGCGATTCTTTTATTTCAAGTTCTGCAACGCCATCGCAAAAACCGGTGCCATAAGCCTTAGCCACAATTACAGTATATGTACCCGGGTTAGTTACTTTAATAGTTCGGGTAGTTTCTCCTGTAGACCATAAGTAGCTGTCATAGGCATGATTAACTGATAAAGTTAATTCGCCCTCATTACATATAGTACCGGATGTTAAAACAAGTGGCTCCTGATATTCGCCCACAAACAGCCTGAACGAAGTTATGCCATGGCACAAGGCTATTTCATTGTGTATAACCCTTGCATATATAGTTTGCCCGTTTGTTATGTTAGTATAATATTCCGGCAACGCATTTACTCCATTATCAGCATCTTCATAGTTAAGGTGATACGTAACAGTGTACATAGCGCTGTATAGCGGTCCTAAAACATCTTCTGTCTGGTCAGCCAGGCGAAACTCTGCCGTATGGCTTGCATTAGACTCTAAGCACACAACAAGGTCATCAGGCTGGGTAGCATCTGCAATTGACGGAAGAGTTTGCACGTTAAACCACTGGCTTACTACGTTTCCGCAAGCATCCTCAATCCTGAAAACATATTCAGCAGGCTCTACATTAGTAAAAATGTTATTATTACCGTTATCAAAATAAAAGTTTTCACCGTTCTTTTTTACTATTTTATAAGATACCGGCTGGCCGGTTACTTCCAGCATCACATCGTCTGGGTTGCCCAGACATGCAAGCGTATATGCGGTATTAATTTTAAGTACATCTGAATAAGTAAACTCACCTAAAATGCTTACACACATTGTGTTTTGAGAACTTCCTGTTGTAAAAGTTTCAAACTTTTTAACTACCCTGAATTTTCCGGTGTAGTTAAGATTGTTCCTTACGGTATTATTATTAAGCCTTAAACTGTTAGCCTCTACCGGTACATCATTAAAATTGTAGGCTACACCTGTATTAGGGTGACCCCATGTTTCAGTTTGGGGGTTATACTTTTGCAGCCAGTAAGTGCTACCCTCAAGCCCATTGCTCATATCTGTTACTTTTACAGAGAATCCGCCACAGTTTGGAGTGTATATAAATGGATTTTGAGGAGGCATATAGCCTTCAACATTTACTGATTTTTCTTTTACGATACCGCAAACATCTGTCGCACTAAACTTATAAGTACCTTCTGGCAAGCCAGACATATAAAAAGCGCCGTCTGCGGTTAAATTTGCACTCACATTATAAGGCAGCGTTTGATTAAATGCCGGGGGAGCCGCAGTAATAAATGTATCTGTTAGTATACCGTTACCACTTTTATACCTTACAGCGCCATAACCCTGATCGCACGAAGGCAGCGTAGTGATATCAAAATCTTTTTCTACAAAAGGCGGCACTGTAACCGTCTTTTCATATTCAAATCCGCAATTATCAGTAAAGATTATATTGTATGAGCCTAATGGCAAGTCATACAGGTTAAGCGTTCCTTGTGAGTTTATAGATGCATCAACTATTACGGGTAGTGCTCCTGTATATGCGGGAGGTGCTGTTGTAATGGTTGCATGTACAAGTTTTTGAGGTGGCACATTAATAACTATGCGGCCAAATTCCGAAAAACATCCATTGTTATATGCTGCTGCAGAAGGTGTAGGCTTAACAAATTCAATCAAAAGAGACTCTGTAGTGGTCCTGCCGCAAGAATCTGTAATCTGCACCTCATAATTACCAAAAGGAACCGGGTTTGTTGTACTACCATATACAACACTTCCTTCCGTAAAAGGACCCTGGGGAGTAGCATTAAACGCAGAGGGCACAAAGCCGTCAGGAACACTTAAAAACGTTACGGTGTAAGAACCGGTATATCTTGAAGCAGTTACTTTTAAATATTTTTCTGCACATGGGGCGTTAACCGGAGACAATGATAAAACAATATTTGGGTCTACCTCGTTTGCCAGTTTTTCATAAACAGCGTTACAATTATCGGTTACGCTTATATCATAAGTATATGATTCTGCCACATGCCTTGGCAACACTACAGAAATAACTTTAGCATCTGAAGGGCCTGATGTAAATGTTTGGTCAATTACAATCTGGTTTCCGTTAATATCCAGAGCATTAAGCGTATGCCTTACAGCTATAGGATAATTAATAGAACCGGCTGAAGGTGTAATAGTATTATTTACTGTAATTGAATCACATAATGGCGAAACAAGATCTGGATATTCCGGATCTGAAATGTTAAGTACTGAATTAACAAGCGATAGCGTAAAGGTTTTTACTTTGCCCACACCACAATTGTTAAATACCCTGATATTATAAGTGCCCGACGGCAAATCGTTAAAAACGTTGGTATTTTGCAATGGCCTTACCTGAGGGCCGGCAATAATTTCGCACGAGGAAAATACGCCTGCTGTAACATTAATAGATATTGTACCTCCCGCCTGGCAACTTTGGTTTGATGAAGATAAACTAAATGCAAAAGGCCCTATAAGGTTATTAAGCGTTATATTTTGCTCTTTTGTATTTAGCAAAGATCCTAAAGACTGCATTGCAACAACTTTGTACTCTCCGGCAGAAAGACCGCTAAGGTAATTTTGAGTAGTTATTGATACCGCCTCGGTAACATTGGGCAACTTATAAACTTTATATAGCAGCGCAGCATTTTGGGTTGTGTTGCTTACTGTAAAAGTTATTGAACCATTACCCAGGCACGTTTCATCTGTTTTAGATAATGTAAGATTAAAATTTGATAATTGCGCATTTACAATTGCTGTAAATAATAATAGTAAAACGATGGTAATTTTTTTCATTTGATGGTAGTTTTCCTGTTCATTTAAATCTTCAAAGTTCTCTGTCAACGACTTTAACTAATTCTTAAGACTTTTCATAGAGCAATATTAGTTAAAATTAATTTATAAATTATTGATTACTAAGTAGTTACAATTGCATTTCATCGGATTTATTAACATTATTTAATTTTTGAATAATTTCTGCTCTTTGTAAATAATTGATTTTCAGCTCTTTAATATTTATCATTTGATTTAAGTTTTAAATTTTAAATAATGTTAAATTTTGAGTTATTCCTAATTATTTTTAATAAATGTATACTTAAATTAAATTATGAACAAGTTTTTTATAAAAAAAATGAATAAAAAACAATAAAAATTAAGATTGACAAGTTTCGCTTAATAGTAGGTTTCTTACACTCATATTGAGTATTTAGCATGAAAAGGCATATTTAAGGAAAAAAGACAATTTGGCAGGTATTAAATAAACTGTTTATATTTACCTTGATAAAACAGACGTAAATGAAAAAGAGAAAGGTCCTGGCATTGCTGTTTCCCTTACAAATTCTATTAATAAATCTAATGGCTTTGTTTCCGGAATTTATTGAGAGATATTACAGTAACGGCTTGTATATATATATAAGTAAAGCTACCAGAACAGTATTTGGGTTTGCAGGTTTTTCTGTTGGTGATATTATTTATTGTATAACTATTATTTTAGTTATAAGATGGTTATGGCAAAAAAGAAAAACATGGAAAACCAATTATAAGTCTAACCTTGTTACTATTACGGCATTTATGTCGGTAATGTATTTTCTTTTTAATTTTTTATGGGCACTTAATTACCATCGCCTGCCTTTAAATGAAAAATTAGGAATCAAAAAAAAATATACACAGCAGGAGTTAGTGGCTTTTACAGAAAAGCTAATTGCTAAAGCTAATCAAACACATCTTTATATTACAAAAAATGACAACCTTAAAGTAATTACCCCATATAGTACAAGTGCTATCTATAAGGGCTGCCCGGAAGCTTATAACAGCCTTCAGGAAGAATTTCCCGACTTATGTTATACTCACCCCAGCATTAAGTCATCTTTAATAAGTAGTCCGTTATCTTATATGGGCTTTGGCGGCTATCTAAACCCTTTTACAAACGAAGCCCAAGTTAATAACAGGCTACCGTTATATAACCTGCCCACCACAACCTGCCACGAAATGGCGCATCAAATAGGGTATGCAAGCGAAAGTGAAGCTAATTTTATAGGCTATATGGCCAGCGTACACAGCAAAGACATATATTTTAAATATTCAGGCTATACGTTTGCACTTAAATACTGCCTTAACAATATTGCAAAATTTGATGAAGGACAGGCAAAAAAAATGGCTAAACTGGTTAACCCCGGAATAAAACTCAACTTTAAAGAAAGTGAAGATTTCAATAAAAAATATAAATCATTTATAGAAGATATTTTTAAGTATGCATATGACAACTTTTTAAAAATGAACAGGCAAAAAGATGGCCTAGAAGGATATAGTAAATTTACGGGCCTGCTTGTTAATTACTATGATAATAAAGAAATGTAGCAATATACTGTAACAAATGTAGCATTAGACATACAAATTGAACTATGAGCTTAATTACCGAAAAGGCTTTTGTGGAACAACTTCAGGAACACCAAAACCTGATACATAAAATTTGCAGGCTTTACACTGCAGATGATGATGCGCATAAAGACCTTTTTCAGGAAATAACTATTCAACTCTGGAAAGCCTACCCTCAGTTTAGGGGAGACGCTAAATTTACTACCTGGGCTTATAGGGTTGCCCTGAATACAGCAATAACGCTTTATAGAAAAAAAAGCCGTACAGTAGCTACAATTGAGTTTGACAGCAAGCTTCACCGCGTAGACCAGGAGGAGTATAATTATGAAGAAGAAGAGCATATTAAGGAGTTATACAAGGCTGTTCAACAGCTTAACGATATAGAAAAAGCATTGGTATTTATGTACCTGGAAGACAAAGATTACACAGAAATTGCCGAAACATTAGGAATAAGTGAGGTAAATGCCAGGGTAAAGATGAACAGGATTAAAGGTAAACTGAAAAAAATATTAAATCCATAAATGTTGTAATGGACGAATTAGATAAATTAAAAAAAGACTGGAATAAAACTGAGAATAATTATCCTACATTCTCAGAGAAGGAGATTTATGGCATGCTGCATAAAAAATCTTCGTCCATAGTAAAATGGATACTAATAATAAGTATACTTGAATTTGCTTTTTGGAGTCTGTGTGCCCTTATAAGTTCTTTTGTTAGCACTGATTTTAAAACACCGCTGTTTATTGAGGTGCTGGATTATATAAACTACTTTGTTTTAATAGCTTTTATAACCGCATTTTACATAAATTATAAAAAAATATCTGTAGAAAAGCCCGTTGAAAGCCTTTTGAAGAATATAATTGATATCCGCAGGGTGGTTAAATTCTATGTTATTTATAATTTGTGCGTAATATCATTCAGCTTAATTTGTGCATTGTGGCTTTACAAAGATGGCTATGGATCGCCACAAAATAGCGGCACGGTAATAACAATAGGTATCGTTTTTATAATCCTAATCTTTCTTCTAATTTATTTTATTTACAAATTGTTATATGGCAGGTTGCTTAATAAACTAAATTTGAATTATATTGAACTTCAGAAAATAAAACAGCTATGAAAAAAATACTTTTTGCAATAACAGGCCTTGTATCCTTTATAAGTTCCGGAGCGCAAGAACTTGAAAAAGGCCTGCTCTGGAGGATATCCGGCAAGGGCCTGGAAATGCCGAGTTATCTCTATGGTACTATGCATGCTACATGCAATGCTACATTAGATGCTAATATATTAAACGCAATTGATAATACTACCCAGCTTTACCTTGAGCTTGACATGGACAGCCCTACCCTAACTACAGATATGATGGGCGGCATGGCCATGAAAAGCGGGGTAACAATCAGTTCTCTGGTATCAGAAGAAGACTTTAAAAAAATTGATGTTTTTTTAAAGGAAAACCTTGGACTTTCTGCTAAAATCCTGGACACTTACAAACCCTTTATTATATCAAGCATGCTACTGCCTAAGCAGCTGGGATGCGAAATGCAGTCTTATGAACTAGAACTTGTGAAGCATACCCAAATGCAGCAGGAAGAAATTTACGGGTTAGAATCGGTACAGGAGCAGCTTACCGTTTTTGATCAAATACCCTATGAGGAGCAGGCTAAAGATCTTGTTAAAATGGTTTCAGATAATATGGCAAGTAGCAGGCAGGAACTTAAAAAACTGATGGAAATTTATCAGCGTAAAGATCTTAATGAAATGCTGGCTTATATGAAACAGGACGGCAACCCTATATATAGCAATTATACAAATATTCTTCTGGATAACCGCAATCAAAACTGGATACCTAAAATTGAAAAGATAGTCAAAGAAAAACCAACATTTTTTGGCGTAGGAGCGGCACACCTTGCAGGCGAAAAGGGGGTTATAATGCTATTACGGAAACAAGGGTATACTGTAGAGCCCGTTGCGGAATAAAAAAAGAGGCATTGCCTCTTTTTTTATTAATACTTCCATTGCCTCTCTTTGTTAAGCTCTTCCTGTACCTGCAATACTTCTGGCGGAATAACCTTTAAAAAACTTGGATGCTGCTCAATCGCATATTCTATTTTCTCTACAATCCCTTCAATTGTCTCATTATCATAATCAATAATAAGCGGTTCCTTAATAATAAAAGATTGCAGGATTCCTTTTTTCTTAAGCCTTAAACCTTTTTTATCAAAAGACCTTCTGAAACCGTCAATTACAATGGGCACAACAACTGGCCTGTGCTGCTTAATAATATGAGCGGTTCCTTTCCTTATGGGTTTAAAAGGTTTTGTTGTTCCTTGCGGAAAAGTAATAACCCAGCCATCGTTAAGCGCCACTCTTATATTTTCAGTATCATTTGGGTTAACATCGCGCTGCACATCCTTACCTTTCTCACGCCAGGTACGCTCAACCGTAATCGCGCCGGCGTAAGCAAGTATCCTTGTAAGCAAGCCTTCCTGCATTGTTTCTTTGGCGGCTACATAATATATGTTAAGCTTAGGTTTCCATAAATAACCCACATTATTTATATTATCTTCACGTCCTTTAAGGCTTGCATTAAATACATGAAACATGGCAACAACATCTGCAAAATATGTTTGATGGTTAGATATAAACAAGACATTTGTGTCCGGCAATGCCCTTATAATTTCTGAACCGTCAATTTCAAGACGGTTAAAGCCACGATATCGCCTGTGAGTAAGCGACCCCAGAAAAAGAATAAGCATTCTCTTTAAAAACAGAACATGCCCAAAGGGGTTAGTTTTAAATAAACCCATAGATAAATAATTAAGCTGCAAACTTACAAAAAGCCGATTATTTGAGGGCCATTTTTAGTGTTTCTTTAAGTTCACTAAGAATCATGGCCGTAGCGCCCCACACAATATGGTCACCCACTTTAAATGCCGGCACAATAGTGTTTTTAGAATAAGAAGTTTGCATTGGCATTTTAACTACTGTAGAATTATCAAGTAATGTTTGTAGTGAAAGTTCTATAAGTTCTTGCACCTCATAGGGACTTGGATTAAATACGGGAGTATTTGCTGAGATACCTAAAAAAGGTGCCACTAAAAAATTGCTGGGCGGTATGTAAAGTTCGGTAAAAGGCATAATAATTTCTACCTTATCAATTGCTACGCCAATTTCTTCATGCGTTTCTCTAAGCGCTGTATGGATAAGGTTAATATCATACTCTTCCGCCTTTCCACCGGGAAATGAAATTTGGGCAGAATGTATGCCGGGATAAGTATTTCTCTTTATTAATATCAGGTAAGCATTATTGCCTTTAGGATAGACAAGCATCATTACTGCCGATTTTCTTGGCTTGTATTTTAAGTAATCCTGAGGCAATAATGTTATCACCCGTTCCGCCGGGGCCATAATACGGTGTGCACTATATGCCGGTAATTGTTGTATTTGTATCTTTGGCAGGTATTCTATAAATTCTGTAAAAAGCATCCCTATAGTATATATAATATAAAGGTACATATAAAAAAACTACACTATGTATAGTAAAGCAGAAGCACAGGAGATTAAAAAAAAATTTTGGATAGCTTTCGCTGAAGCCTATCCACGAAAATGGATATTGTATGATACCAAAATTAAAGATGTAGCTTTTAAATTCTATGTTGATAATAAAAAAGCACAGGTGCTATTTGAGATTGAACCCAAGGATGCAGAAAAACGCTTAGCGTACTTCGAAAGAATGGAGTCACTTAAAAGTATCCTGATAAATGAGTATCTACCCGATGCTATTTTTGAAAAGAACTTTTATTTGGAGAATGGCAAAGCTGTAAGCCGTGTTTGGGTAGAGCTTGAAAAAGGAAGCCTATACAATATGGCAAGCTGGGCAGCGATATTTAGGTTTTTTAACATTAGCATGGATGCTTTTGAAAGGTTTTATTTTGAATATCAGGATATAATTTCAGAGGTAAACGGTCGTGTCTAACAGCCATATTGCTAATACATTAAATTTAAATCATAAAAAAAATATAAATTTTTTTATTTAGAAATAATATTTATATTTGCACTATAATTTAAAACCCCCATAAAATGAAAAACAACATCCTAAAACTATTTTTAGCTGCACTATTATTTGTAAATATTACAGCCTTTGCTCAAGATCCTGATGAGGGTACAACAATACCCGGAGGTAATACAAATCCTAATGGAGGAACTAGCGGTGATGAAAATATTGAAGACCTCGGTGATCCACAAGGTCCTATTAATAATATGGCTTTATGGCTTGGTATAGGTGGTGTTGCCCTTGGTGGTTTATATCTTGTTAACAGAAAAGATAACAGAATAATATAATTTTAATCTATCAAAATACTACCCGCCCTACATAGTGGCGGGTTTTTTATTTAATTATGAGTATAGACGTTAAAAACCTTGAGCCTAAGAGACTTTGGGAAAAATTTGCAGACCTAAATGAGGTACCGCGCCCTTCTAAAAAAGAGGAAAGAGTAATCGCTTTCATAAAAAAATTTGGTCAGGAATTAGGTCATGACACGTTAGAAGATGAAGTGGGTAACGTAATAATTAAAAAGCCGGCAACAAACGGATTAGAAAATAAAAAAACTGTTGTATTGCAAAGCCATCTTGATATGGTGCATCAAAAAAATGCAGATACGGTATTTGATTTTGACACGCAGGGGATTGACATGTATGTGGATGGTGACTGGGTTAAGGCTAAAGGTACAACCTTAGGCGCTGACAATGGCCTTGGTGTGGCAACCATAATGGCAATACTGGAAAGCACCGATATTGAGCACCCCGAAATTGAGGCGCTATTTACAATTGACGAGGAAACAGGCATGACCGGAGCCATGGGCCTGAAGGGCGGATTGTTACAAGGTGAGATATTGCTTAACCTTGATACAGAGGAAGATGATGAAATTGATATAGGTTGTGCCGGCGGTGTAGATGTTACCGCCGAGAGGAATTATAATGAAGAAGAAGTACCTAACAACTCTGTTGCATATATTATAAAAGTAAAAGGCCTTAATGGCGGGCACAGTGGTATGGATATCCACAAAGGCCTTGGCAATGCTAATAAGATAATGAATCGTTTGCTGTTTAATAGTTTTGAAAATTTTGGACTCCAGGTGGTCGAGATAAACGGAGGAAGCCTTAGAAATGCAATACCAAGGGAAAGTACTGCCAAAGTTATTATTTCAGATATTTTTGATGAGGCTTTCGTTTTTGATATGCAGGATGTGATAAATGACATTAAATCTGAACACAAAACTACTGAGCCTTCCCTTATCATTTCAATCGAAAAGGAAGGTACGTTGCCAGGCAAAGTAATGGATTTAGGAGTCCAGGAAGGCCTGATACGCGCACTATATGCCGCCCACAATGGTGTATACCGTATGAGTGCAGATATGTCTGATTTGGTTGAAACATCAAATAACATTGCGAGAGTAATAGTAAAAGACGGTAAAATACACATAGGATGCCTTACGCGCTCTTCCCTAGAAAGTAGCAAGTTTGACCTTGCCAATGCGTTGCGCAGCACATTTGAGCTAATAGGTTGCGAAGTTACCATTAGCGGCTCTTATCCGGGATGGACACCCAATGTAAACTCCCAGATACTCGAAGTTTTAAAAGATATATATAAGAAGCAAAACGGTACCGAACCACATGTAGTTGCTTGCCACGCCGGGCTAGAATGCGGCATCTTAAGTACTAATTATCCTGATATGGATATGATATCTTTTGGCCCTACAATCAAAGGTGCACATAGCCCTGATGAACGTACAAGCATTTCATCGGTGCAAAAATATTGGAAATTCGTGCTCGAAATATTAAAAAATATTCCGCAGAAATAACAAACTTTGCTATACAACAAATACCTGCTATCAGCAGGTATTTTTATTATTATATAATAGTATGAAAACATACAAACTTTAATAATGATATTGATTTAGCAAATGCTAAATCAAAAGGAATACCAAATTTACCCAATCAACTCCAGTCTCATTTAGCTTACGACACATCTATATATCCCGGAATAATAAACAAAAAAACCCCTTCATTTTTGATGAAGGGGTTTTAAAAAGAAAGGCGATGACATACTCTCCCACAAAATGCAGTACCATCTGCGCAGGCGGGCTTAACTACTCTGTTCGGGATGGGAAGAGGTGAGCC